>Ga0209782_1000481_pt1 | contig 17455 bp, 12 predicted proteins | sample WorMetmaBAHAMAS1_FD_187390 | JGI IMG/M metagenome (GOLD analysis project Ga0209782, IMG submission 187390) | Marine gutless worms symbiont microbial communities from Max Planck institute for Marine Microbiology, Germany - Inanidrilus... | ecosystem: Host-associated > Annelida > Digestive system...
GCATGGTGATGTGCCTCGATATTACTCAGCATCACGTTGACATTTATACGACATGATGGTGGGCAGTATCACCTTTATACATGATTTTTTGCAGTTTTTTTATCCACAATAGGTAAAATGCAGTTTTTATCATTTATAGTCATATAGGCCATGCGATCTGCTCCTGCATTTTCCATGTACATAGTTTTCGCTTTTCAAATTGGCCGCCGCCGCCATCTTTTAGGGGAAAATAAAAATTTTATTATTATTATTATGTTGACCATAACCACGCCCCTTTTTGGGTGATTTTTATTTGTATATTGATGTAGGCCGTGCGATGTACTCTCGCATTTTCTACTTCTAGTCATATAGGCCATGAAATCTGCTCCTGTATTTTCCGGTTGCAGTTTTATAGGCCGTACGATCTGCTCCTGCATTTTCCACTTCTAGTCATATAAGGCCCCCCTAGGCCATGAAATCTACTCCTCCATTTTCCGGTTGCAGCCTTATAGGCCGTACGATCTGCTCCTGCATTTTCCAGTTCTATATAACTTAAGATTTTCTCAATACAATCTTGGTTTGGTGTTCCATACAATTTACTCCTGCATTTTCCACCCATGCGATCTACTCCTGTATTTTCCACTCCTGCATTTTCTACCCCTGCAATTTTGCTCGTATCGCATTTTCCACTCCCGCATTTTCAGTCCCCCCAATTTGACATCGCACGACAGCTTAGTTGTCCACCTCATCTAACTAATGTGTCTACACTACCTTGTAAAACTCATAGCACGAGTTTTATCGTTTGAGGAAAACCAGTAGGACATAGAAAAAGTGAGAAGTTTGCACTTCGGCAGCAATAATCTCTGCGTTCAATGGCTCGCGTGTCGCGCTATCTCAGCAGCTGCTGAGCTTACTTTCAATTGACAGTATACACTAGACGTACTGCTAGAATTGCTACACTTTACGAGAGTTTTCCAATCATATTCATTGTCATTAGCATAATTACCCCCCCCCCGTCTACTCGTCCTGTTCTGCAGCAGACGTGAAAACTACGGTTGTCTTCCACATTGTCACTATCGAAGTGACATGGTAGTCCCCATGTCGTCAGTCAGTCGACAGCAGGTCGGACATGGACGATGCGACGTTGACCACAGATGCTGTCGGCTGTCCTCAGCAGCTCGACACGACTGCATGCACCAAGTATGCGTACAGTATTCTCAGTCACTCACTCCCCACATCATGGGTGCCTCGTCCACGCCCCAGTGGATTTCCAACGAAATCTCTTTCTCTTTCTGCCCCATTCGCTACTCTACTGAATAGCTGTAGTCTGCAGGGGCGGTTCTTGCACCTACACTTTGGGGGAGGGCAGTGGGGGACAGGAATCTCCGAAGAGGTGCCGGTCACCGGGAAAATTTTGTCGGTCATATGTACAAACATGCAGTTTTTGACATAAAAACCAACCAACATATAGGCCTAATCACTAAATTTTCATCCCTAATGCCCAGTTACACTCCCAAAAAAAATTTCATTTGGGGTGGCAGTGGGGGCTGACATCTGACCGGATCCCCTTAGAACCGCACCTGATAATCTGCCATATCATAGTGTACAAATTTGTACGCAACTGTGTAGACTTCATTGCTGCTAGTTTGCTGTGTGACTGGCACTGCATTTGTTGCGTCACAAATGATAACAACGATTGTGAAAGCTTACGTAATTCTTCACACGTTGTACCTCAACGGTATATCCATGCTATAGTAAGTCCATTTTTCAGTCAAAGTAATTTGGGAATAGGCCGCACGTCGCCATCCCTGATGGCACCCCCACTCACAGCCGCCACGCACAATCATTCAAACGTATTTGCAAGGTGGCACCACTCTGCACGTCCATCTAATACACGATATCTTGGGCTCACCCAACTCATCATCCCAACCGGCATATTCATAGGTTCAGCATTTGCACGGCCGATCTCCTTATACGTTACATTGCATCGCCACATTCCCCCAACATTTGCCCATTCCCCTGGATGGAAATAAGTAAGTAGAAAACTTATAAAGTGCATTTCGCAGACGCCTCTAATGCGCTACGTGCTCTACACTGTGTCTCAGAAAAAAACGACACTGATGTTGCACACTATAACTTTAACGCACCTTAACCAATTTTGGTAATTTTTGGCAGAGATGTTGCTGAGAGAGTATTCTATCGAAATGTGATTTGCTATTCCACCTCTCCTAACCTCTCGACATGACGAAGTGAAAAATGACACATTTTTGGCATCACTGGTTGTTTGTAAGCATGCTGTTTGCTAAAGAATGTAAAATTCTGATTAAAATTTTTGTTCATCATTAAAGACTACAATGCTAAGAATTTAGTCAGAGAGTTTCCCAGCAAAGGCTGGAACGTAGGCCTTGTCTACAAGTTGTTGCGAAAGCTGTGGATTGCTGGGTCACGTGGCCATCGTCCCGGTAGCGGCAAACGACGCAGCACCGGCACAGCTGATAACATTCATCTTGTTTACGAATTGGTATCACACAAAAGTGGCTAAACGAGAAATAATATTTGCACACTGTACCTAATAATATGACTTCATTGTCTACAAAAATTATCAGAATTGGTTGATAAACGGTGAAGATATCGCAAGCCAAAGCAGAGTCGTTTTCGAGACAGTATACAGTATGACTGAAAAGACCCATTTCTAGGGTGCATGTTTCCCCAGGTAGTGCAGAGACATAAGCTAAGAGAGGTGGGACAACAAATCATCATTTGGCAGTATACTCACTCAGCAATATCTCTTCCAAAAATTACCAAAATGGGCGGCTGTGCGTTAAAGTTATAGTGTGCAACGTCAGGGTCGGTTTTGGAGATACAGTGTAGTACAACGCAAAGAAGTATGTCTTTAATCATCGCCTTATCGTAAAAGTGTAAACCTAAACGGAGTAGAGTGTTACCTGCCACCTGAGAGATGTGACATTCCCGCCTTTGTCACCCCAGCCAATTAAGGCTGGTACTCGATTTAGCGAACACGGATGGATGCAAGGCTGAGTCGACCCAGTTGACTTGGTTACATATCGAGGTGGTATCCCCGCCCAAAGACAGTCACCCATCCCAATACCAACTGAGATCAACGTAGAGAAACTTCGTTCATGCGATGAACGACGATACCGCTACGGCCAAGCGCACCGACCTCACTTAAGGTCGCACCGACCACTCTGTTACTTACTTACAATTTCCTATTCAGCGTTTCAGCCGACCGTGCCTTTGTATTTCGCCATAACGTGTACGCATAGCTAAAATGTTTTCCTCCTGAGAATTTCTTCCGTGTGACCTCAAAATTTGACCTATGACCTTGACCAGCGAACTTCGCGTGATACTGACAGTATGAACCAGCATGCCAAATATCCAGGTCAAAGGTCATATCATTAAAAAGTATAACCCGGAGTCCGGACAGGCAGATACACGTACAAACTCCAAATGGGGTGTAGTCAGGGGGGGGGCGTAGTCAGGATCACGAGGCCCATTTTAATGTTCGGGGTCCCATAATAAAAATGACGACGTAGCAGAAGTAATTCACTCGGTCTTTCATTTAAACTCTGTCAACAATGACTTTCAGACACAGAAATAAGACACAATGAACATCGCAGCCATGCAACGGGCTGCATGGTATTGTCACGCCGGCACGACTGCGTTCTATATAGAGCTTTCGATGAAAAGACCGACAAAGGTCACAAGAAATACAAGCTGCGTTGTTCTCACGTGCATTGCCTTTGATAGGACACAAATCAATTCGCCGGCAATCGCGTCAACACAATCTTCCACCCTATTAATTGTATGCTATATACAACAATACTTGTCGTAAACACGAAATACGCCCCGTATCAAAGTGTAGCACTTACACTGTTGTAAGAGCGACCAGCCGACCCTATGGAGATAACCAGATTTCGGAGTTTAAGAACTTCAAAACCCCTAAACCGATTGGCGAAAAATTCGGCGTGAATGATTACATCGGCCGTATCTCCCCGCATGCCAAAAATCAAAACGATAGCCACATTATGGGCGTTGCGGTGTATGCGTATGGCGTATGGGCCCGCGCTTTATTATTTCGTAGATTCACGGATGCAACCGTATACGGAACCGGTTCCGTTAACGTATGGAAAACTCGCCACAAAATATCCGTGGTGGATATACGGCATAAGACGACGCCGGGGACACGCAGACTTTTACGCTGCACATGCGTCCGAGTGCTTTCACACTAGGACGCATGTTGCCCGACAAATCGCTCGACGCGTGAAAATAATATGAGAAAGCACTATTAGCACGTTGATATTCCGACCTTTTGCCACTGCGAAGCTACGGTATGTTAGCGCGGGTATTAGCAGTCACTGTGTGTCTGTTTGTCTGTCTGTCTGTCTGTCTGTCACAAGCCGGTACTGAATAGAAACGGCTGCACTGATCCAGCTGATATTTTGAGTACATACAGGTTTCCGTCGACCCATACAACAACGTGTTTTAACGAAATTAAGGTACCTTCAAAATAAACAAGCGACAGCGGTCGGTCTGCTGCTGACAGCACCTAGCGACGACGGCAGACATGGTAAGTGCGGTCAACAATCGACGCCGATTGTCGGCTGTTGATCACGCTCGGTGTCCAGCTCTGTGTATTGTGCGATGGTCGATTGGGTGTGAGGCAGCGTCGCGCGGGTCCATCGGCATCAGCTGATACTCGAATAACATAGTTGTAGCCGTTCACAACACTGTGGTTTTTAGAACTACAGTACACTTTTAAGGTTCTTTCACAAGAGTGGTTGTGCGTTGCGTTGCGGTACCGTGCGGCGCCGCATTCACATCGGATGCGTTCCTTACGTATGCGTTGCGGTAAGTTGAAATTCCATGGAACCGACACCGACAAGGACACAGATTTTAGGGATGCGCCTATCGTGTAATTTTGTAAACGTGTACACGATAAGTAAGTAAGTAAGTAAGTAGATTTATATAGCGCATCAAGTTATCAACCTCTAATGCGCTGCATGCACTAGTATCGCGCAAACAGATACGTCTTCAGTAAACGTCTGAAAGAGTCAATGCTGATTGACGGGTCCCTGATGAAATCTGGGAGACTGTTCCAGACTGTTGGGCCAGCGACTGCGAAAGCCCGACCGCCATAGGTGTTAAGCCGATGACGCGGTACTGCAAGTAGGTTGCGGTTGGTGAAACGTAGATGTCGACGTGTACCAGCGGTAGCTTATCGTGTACAGTACACGCGTACATGTGTATACGCGCGCATCCCTAGCCGACAACCTCGCGAGGATCCTCGCGAGGAAACGCGCGTGTCGGACAAGTCGGCGAGGATCCTCGTGCGTGTCCGGCTCGTGGCAAGCTGAACGGGGAAGTCGCCGGACACGCCGACTTCCGCGCGTGCCGCGGCACGCCGAGTTCTGCGTCCTCGCATGGAAGTCAGCGAGGATGTCCGTGTCGGTGTCGGTCCCATGGAATTTCAGCTGTATACCGCACAGTTGCGCCATAAAGCTGGCATTCCACGACGCCGACACCGACACTGACATCCTCGCGAGTATCGTCGCGAGAATGTACGCGTGTCGTTCACTTTGCCATGAATAACTTCAATCGCGCGTGTCGGACGTGTCGGCGAGGATCCTCGCGAATATGTCGGTGTCGGTGTCGTGGAATTCCAGCTTAACGGCACCGCACCCGGTGTGAATGAATCTTTAGAATTCACATGACAAATTTTCATATTCGCTGTTTTAAATAGGTAACTATAACAAATTGAAATTGGAGCCAGTTTTGTTCTTATATACAACGTATCACAAAGCCACTGCCGGCGACGTCGCGGGTCTCAGCCTAAGTTGTCTGTCACTTACTTGCTGTAAGACGACGACGACGTGTGAGAAGCTTGTGCACTGGCGTCCTGCAGCATCTGAATCTGACGTCAGCTGGTCCTTCCCCGCCGCCGCCTCGGCCGCATCCGCCGCCGCCGCCGCCGCCGTCGCCAGTGATGATCAGCGGATGCGGGCGGCGACGTCGACGCGAAATTCCGTGGAGAGCGACGACGACGCGGCGACCAGCGATCAACGGTCGACGGCGTTTACGACTCCAGCCGACACAGTCGTCTCGGACGACTTACGACCGGCGGCGCCCGGCCTCTGTCTCGCCGGGCCGGGCGTCCTCCGATTCCACGACGCCGCCGCGATCAACTATATCTGCTCACGACGCCGCCAGACTGTGACGGACACAAGGTCACCTGCCGTGGCGTGAGGGTTCTCTGCGCGGCAGCAACAGAACGAAGACGTTCGAACGTACAGTGCTGACTGCCGCCCACGCGTCACTCAGACAGCGGACGGTCAAGTTACGCAGTCTCGATCTTCTGTCCCTAGATAGTTCAACCTGTTCCGTAACGTTAGATTCGTTTACGCTGTATAGTCCGCCACCGCCCACGCGACTGCTACGTGAAACAAAGCTAGCTAACGCGCAGTACAGCGTACTATAGACGAGTCACCGTATTACGGCACAGGCTGAAAATTCCGCGCGATTCTAGAGACAGAAGACCGCGACGTCATCATCTCTCGTCTGTCGAGCGCCCATCTGTGGACAACGTACGCAGTAGACGTGGCAGCGAACGGTTGGTCACACGCAGCGCCTGTACAGTGTGCATGGCGACGCAACGCCACACGGCGTACGTTGCGGATACGGTGCCTGGTATGTACACGTTGCGTGCAACGAACGACGACGCGTCGGACCGTTTCCAGTTTCCTGCGCGCGGCGAAAGAGGTTCCGGACAGGCGACAAATGGCGCTACGTCCAGCGTGCGTTAATGGAAAGTCCGTCATGGCTGCCGACTGGGACGCAAACTGGCGACGAGAACTGGGGAACGATAGAGTCCCGCACCGGACTCGGTCGACTTTGTGCGAGGAAAAGCGATCAACCAGCGCCGTCCGGATTAGGACACGCGTGTGGCTCTCATAGTTTTAGAATCCCTCATAAAATCATCATACAATTTTATTTGTAGCGACGTATTCGCTGGATTGCAGCTACGGAAGCAAGAAAAGCACAGGTCTGCCTATTATAATAAACGACGGTATGCTACATACAAGTCGCATGCATTAATAAATCGTCAAAGTTTACTATAATTCCGTACGAATGAACTGAATCACTTCTGCTGGCTCGTTGATCCTACATAGGGGCGTATACCTAACTTACCTACTTGATAATAACCTGGCCGTGCAAACAACGAAGCACAGAGGATCCAATTCGTATAAATGTCAACTCGGTTGAAAGTGGTAATCTGTAAACACTGGAGATGAATAAATCAAGCAACTTATACTGCGTCTTTCTAACGAACGGATGTCATAAGCATTGAAGCGTCTGCATTGCGAACGTAGCACGCTCACGAACTTGCATCATTATGCACAAAAGTATCCAAATGCCGCGGTGTGACGCGAACAATTACCACGCAATAACACATTCTAAAATCGCTACTCTTCCCTCCGCCTTACAGTAAATACGTGTAAATAAGTGTAGGATGTCAGTGGACTACATTCAAAAAGTAACCAATCTTGTGTAATATGTACACTGGCTGCCTCCTCCCCCCTGCTGGATACAGTTGATGCCTGTCCACGCTGGGTGGCGTGACACGCGCTCATCGTGGGTGGTCACGGAACGCGGTCAGAGAGTGACAAACGTGCGACAGGATGTAACGACCGCCAGCACAGGAACTCAGGGGCGCGTGACCCTCCCCCCCCCTATGCAATCTGCCCTGTTCACCTGAATCGTAGAAATCCGAGAAGAAATTATTGGTGACCGGGAAGTCAGCTTGGACTAAACGTTTTAGTAGAATGTAAGGTAATCTGTTACAATATTTGTAGAATGCGTAATATCAACGACCTCATAATTATGGACAGTAAGCACGATATATGGAACAGATTCGTTTTCCGTCACAGCTCTTCTCTAGCCTGGAGTCTCACAACGCACTACAGAACCTCTAATCATATGCATTATTTATAGGCTGCACTGCACGAATCCCCATAGGCCTACATTTATTTGAGATATTCATATATAACAGCTGCACAAAAAATGCGGATACGCAATCAAGCCTTTGGCGTGTCGTTCTCAGCAATTGTTCCCGAAAATAACAAGAGGGCCTAGCAGTGGCTAGCATAGCGCGAGATGACCCTCCCCTCTTCCCAGCATGCACCGCTGCGACTCGCAGTGCATGCGGGCGCATTGTGGGCAGTGACCACAATGCGCGGTAAATTTGGATCGGAATTTGAAACCTACATTAGCTATAATGTGCCGATGCACTTCCGTCACAGACAGACGGACAGACAGACGAACACTGACATCGTAGCATAAGCGCGAGATGTATATATTACATCTCGCGCTAAAAACGGCGAAACCGAAAAAAAGCTTTTATCTGAAAGATAAAAACGTTTCTAAAAATTCAGAACTACTAATTAGCTTCATGATGCTATATGACATCTATTCCTGTTTCACGTCACACTCGAGATGTGTTGAACATGGGCACAGGTAAACTCTTCTCACGTCGTTCCCGGATGAAGGATGTTCAGCGGTGGAATCGCACAAATACAGCAGCTGTTCCTAATTGTTGTCAGAGTAAGCAAAACTGTACACATTTTATGCAAAATTTTGAGTCAAAATAGGACACTTCGCCCCAGAGTCCTACAAAGGCTCGAGTCGGGCCGTTCCCAGACCTTTTGTGCTCCCAACCGTTGAATGCTGGCCATGCGAGCGACCCGCGACCGTCGTCTAGCAGCTGTTCAATCCCTGTTCGATCACGGTTTTCACACGTTCCATAAAAGACGTGGTTTCATGTGCAGTTGTTGCGAATTCAACATGCTTGAATGCTTCAATAATTGCAGGCATTCCAACAATTGAAATGCCCGCAATTACTGCAGCGTGTTGCATTACATAATTGCACATGAAACCACGGCATAAAGCTGTCGTCGCTGAGTATATACCCGCAGCACATTTCACGGACAGGAGACATTATTCTTGCCGGCGGCGGTCGCCAGCAAAGGGTACGGCGACAGCAGATCGATGAGTTCACTATTGCTAATGAGATACGTTATTTACGACTACATGGAAACGAGAAAAGGCTACAAGCACCACCACAAGTCAGCCTGCCATGCCCCGGTCCACTGGTATGTACGATATGCTCAGCTGACGTAGAGGGACCGCGCGACGCACGCTCCCAGTCAACTTAAGAGATCTAGTTTTAGGCTGCACGTTCCTTTCGTATGCAACAGTGACGTCAATTGTTGCACAACTGTACGAAAAATTGTACTTAAAAAACTGAACGTCATTCAAGGTCAACGGAAACTGCATAGGCAAGCTGGCCTAGATAGCGTCAATGTAAACCAGCATCTATAGGCTAGATCTAACTCAAAGGTCCTTTATTGCCCTAACACTCAGACACATGTACACACCTATAAGCTTAAATTCCATGGGACCGACACCGACTTTAGGGATGCGCCTATCGTGTAATTTTGTAAACATGTACACGATAGTTTATCATGTACGTACGGTACACGTACACGTGTACACCCGCGCATCCCCAACGGACATCCTCGCGAGGAAAAGCGCGCGTCGGACAAAAGTCTGCGGACAAGTCGGCGAGCTGAATGGGCCGCGCACTGCCGCGGCGCGCGCCGACTTCCACGCGCGCTGGACACGCCGACTTCCGCGCGAGGATCCTCGCACGGAAGTCGGCGAGGCGGTGTCCATGTCGGTCCCGTGGAATTTAGCTATACACCACTATAACAACCACTTTCGAGGGCGAGTGTGTACCATCTTCATCTGTATGGCCTGTTCTCAAATTACTCTGGCCAATCTTGTTAAATATCGAACTTCAAGTAACACTCAACTGAAGAGAGTTAATAAAAAAACAATGATGACAATATCTTGCAACAATTTCATAATATGATCAACAGTCAAGCAATGTAGATACAATGTGACACGACTACATGAACAAAAGTAATCACAACCAAATCACAAAAATCTACGGCTATGGACTATGCTACGCCATTATTTTACACAACAGCTACTTTACAATCATAAATTGACAAATGTTCAATGCTCCATTCATGCAATGCAAGTCACTTCATAAATAAACATAAATTTTTAGAGTGGCATAAATAATGAAACAAAGAGTAGTAGTCGAGTTTGTCAAAGTTTATGTAATTACCTCAGCCACCGCTTGACAGAGGTAAATCTACTGTTTTCACTCCATTTGTTTCTAAATCAAAACATTATGGGTAGTGTAGGTTTTCATAAAATTTGAAAAATAAGTATATTACGGACCAGCAAATAGCCAGTTAGGGTTAGGTAGCGTACAGCTGCTGCTAGTCGGTAATGACACTGTGCTGATTTCTATGTGGCATAGTGGAGGTATGCATTGCTAAAGTGTGTAATACGGAGTAATACTGTACAGCCTAGTTGCTATCTTTGAACAAAACCGTGACACTGCTATTGGCAACCAACAGTCCGTCAAAAATGTTCATGGCAAGTAAAATAATCCACAATAAAAAGTTCGCAGGATTTGCTCACGAAGTGTGACTCATTCGATATGTTTGGATTAAACGTGTGGGAAGTAAACCTATGTAATTCCATGCCATACGTGTGTGCCTTAGACCTTAGTATCTCATAATAAAATGCTACAGAAATCTATGATTTTGATGCGCAGACTCCTGCGGTTCAACGCATCGTGTATTAGCTTGGAGTGCTCCCTGGCAAATATAATTGAACGATGGGTGGACGGTGGCGAAATAGCCATTTGGTGGACCCATTCTTTTGGGTAAAAGGCTAAACATGCTTAATACGTCACACGTGCTGCATTACTGTTTTGTACTTTTCTCCCCAAAACCATACACATTCCTGTAGTACCCGTACAATGCTCCAGCGATGCAGCCTCTTTCCAAATGACTAGGATTTCTTCTTAAGACGTCGTGTGTGACTACTAGGTCGCCCGTACTTCATACTTTCATACCAGTATGAACTGGTACACATAACGGCGCAGAACAGTTCAGACAATCATGACTGCTCCGATGTTATCTACTGTAGAAAAGAATGGTATAATATACAATCAACTAGAATGCATCAGTACAAGATCATCTGCACTACGATCACCTAATCAGATACTTACAATATCTCCTAAACAGAACATGACCATCACCATCACGACATATTCATCAACGTGAAAGGCTACTGGCAAGATCCTGGCTTCAGGAGGCATCCACACCAGACCCCCAGCCATGCCCAGACAGACCCATCAGATTTCACAAATTAAGAAAGTTTTGGGTTTTCCTCCCCGACTCGATATGGTTTCATACTTGAGCCATGGTGAATAATGAGTTGTATATGTTTGACTACAAAGAAAAAAAATCCTGGATGTGACCCTGGCTGGTTCACTGCATAATATAACATGGCTAACACCCTCACCTCGAGAAAACATCTAACAGAGATTTTTCAGCCATGGACTTTTAAGCAGCTTCAAATCAACATTTGTAATAAAGTAAAAAGTAGGTAAGTGTACCATTAGTAAGCAAGTACAATCATTTAAATAAAAGAAATATACAACTAGTTTACAAGAGCATTAAGTACAAAATGAGTGATAAACATGATAAACATGAAGGTACATAAAAGAAAACGTACATGCAATATCGCAAACTCCACCTACTGGACTACCACTACTTTTATTTTTTTTAAACTGGCCTTCTTTTCTGGGAGTTACTTAAAGACTGGGCTAGAGGCTAGAGAAAATGAGAACCTCTGGAAATATTTGGAGCAGTTTTAGCTTGACAACTATTAAAGACCTGTGGACAGAGCAAAAGAGTGACTGAGAAGTAACCTTTTAGAAAGCTGGATGCAAAATACGCGCCGTCTTACCAAATATAAATACATGTATTACACTTAGGTCGGGTTGCACCATCCATACTTAACTTAAGTAGTCCTTAAATCTCCACTGAAATGTATGAAGATTTAAGGACTGCTTATGTTAAGTATGAATAGTGCAACTTGACCTTAAACTTTCACTACTGACAGTGACATGCATTGTTTAATTAATGGAAGCATTCAGATCACACTTACTAATCTCATCTCATCTGAACTGAAGTGGACAGCATGAAGCCGTATGTCTGGAGTGAATATCTGGACCCCGTCCAGTTCAGTTCAGTGGAGTAAAGCAAAAATTCACATCACACTAAAGGGCCATTCACACTACACACTGATACAGTAGACGAAATGTGATGAATGATGTGAAAGCTCCTTAATAAGCACGCTTTATACCGATGATCAACAAACGAGTGATTTGCAAATAATACGTGCAGATTGAACCAAAATATAATTGTCAAACAAGCATAATTATTAACTGCAAGAAACAACTTCAAAATATCACGCTGTGCATGGACCGAGCATAGCAGCGTACACATGTTCACATAACTAACAGATATTGTACAGTATGTTCCATCTGCAACAAGTGTATCGATCTTTTCCGAGATACAGCTAGATACGATAAAAGAATTGCAAATTTTTCATATTCACGTGCACCTAACACCCCAGTGGAGATGACGCCATTGGAATTTCACCAACAACGTGTGAAAATGGCAGTCCATAGACTTCAGCGCATTAGACGTTCCACGATTATGCACTATACAAATTCATATTACATTACATTACAGTTCAACATCATGGATTCAGTCATTTCTATACAATATCAGAGAATGACACGAGTATAGCAAAAAAGAACTAAGGCATGGCAATACTACACATCATATGCCAATGTATCGCACATAAAATGACTGACGACATATAGAGTCAGTTTAGCTACTCAATCTGGTGTGCATAAATAGATTAGACAGACCAATACACTGCTTATCTGCTTGCACAAACTAGGAACCATGTGGCACAGTACATGAATACTGACAATATGGCTACTTTCCCAGTGTGTAAACAACATCATTTCAATGTGCACATCGAAATGTTCATGCATGATAACACAATAGTAGTCTAAAATATGTAAGTGACAGTCACTACTGTACGATACGAAATGCTTATAATTCACTAAAAGTTGATGAATAGTCAGCTTAATCTACCACACTGTACCAGAAACAAAAAATAAGGGGAAAAGACATTAAAAAAACTAATATTAACTCTAAATAAATAGTTATGTTCAAGATTCCTGGAGTCCGTCACTTTACAACTCGTAAATGTTACTAGTGCTTGGCTGTTGAAAACTAACAGTACTATTTTCAACAGTAACTAAAGTTTGGAGAATGAAATGAAATGGGAATGAAACGTAGAACAATAGTTTAATTCAAAACAAATTAAATAATGTACTGCAGAACAATAATGGTATGCATGTATGCATTTTATGTACATAATCAAGGCTACTTAATACACTGACATAAGTATGAAAAGTCCTTTACTGAAACTGCACCATATGTTTTGTTAAGGAAGGGAGTACTAGCAACAAGACAGTAGTATGATCACTAGAAATGCCATAAGTGCGTACCCTGTACGACTGCTCGCTGGCAGTTTGGCAACTCGATGCAGAAAGGACGAGACTACCAGGCCGCTGGCATGGATCGGTGTTTTGTGATTCCTTCAGCGGGTGACGTGACGAACAAAGAACCCACGCCATTGATCTCCCAGAGTTATTTTAGAACAAAGAAAGGATGGAAACAAAGGAAGAATCTGCTGTAATAAAAATTCACATTAAAGATGTCTGGTTAAATGAAAGTTTGCAGTTGGATACCTTGGTAACCACATAATTAACATCTCTTTTACACAAAAAAATCTACGCAGAAAGCTATCAGAATAGTTTTGCTAAAAGAACATGTTTTAGTGTCATGATCTGCACAATTCACGGGCTTTCATAAACCCAAGCGTAAACTGTAACAAAGCTTTAGTGGTTCATGCATTCCATTTTGTGTCGATAATTATCAGATTCCTCACAATTTAAATCCTTTTAAAATCGAAGTGCAAATCACTGAAATCTTTTTAAATCGAACCTCTATACTTCATACTGAATAGTCAAACGTGTTCTAACTGCGATTTAAATGCCAATCGCAATTGGGATTTGCCCATCACTGTAGCACGTAAGAGCAATTGATACCATTCCTGGTGATGCTTATAACTGAGACGGGTGTTTGGAAGAATCCAACGCCATCGTCAGTAGGATGATGCGACCTCACCGAGCCACAGCTGTGCTGCTACTTTATCCACGTCATCTTATTATTCTCCTCACAGAATAGAATGAATAAATGCAGAATAAATGCAACTGGCTAGAAGCTGTCACAGTGACGTGAAGAGGTCGACTCTAAGTCGTGATGGTAAAGGACACATTAAAGGTCACTGCTGCGTAGACGACGATGAACAGCAGAGGCAGATGGTGCTCGAATCACAGGCTTCATTGTCAATGCCGCGAGAGAAGAGACGAATTGTCTGTGGATGAACCCTGACCAAATAACGCACTAATCAACATCAATCATTGCCGATGCTGGATCTAAAGGCAGTAGTTATCAGACAACGAGAAAAAGAACAAACTCTGTCACAGAATGTGATATCAGAATGTGAATTTTTGTGTAATTCTTAAAATTCTAATAATTTCAAAATGTCCAAGAATTATAAAATTAATGTCAGTTATTAGTAACATTGCCAATAAGCTCCCTCAACTCAGATTGTCCTTTCACCAACAAATACATTAAAACATGCAATCAGCAAGAAATACTGCAGTCATTTCAGTCGTTTAAGGCAACAAATGCCATTAAAGTTTAATGCAGTGAAATATCCAGAGGCTATAGTAACTTATGGTATCTGATAACAAACAGGTAATGAGTGAATACCAGTGAAAATTTTAAAATGTATATTACCCACGCTGGCAGTAGATGCTCTTCCCGGCGGCCAAGCAACAGTGTTAAAGCACTAAAGGCAGTTAGAAAATTTTTTTCAAAAATCTATATATATATATTTAACAACTCACCGGAAATCGATGAAAGGTTCGTCAATAATTTCACCATCACAGTTCCAGACACTTGTCGTGCTACTGAGATCTTGCAACTGACGTTCAGTGCTGATCCTCACCTCGGACGACGATTCTCCGAGGTCGTCACCACCACCAACTGCCAACTCATCAAATGCCGACGTTGCACGAAAACGGAAACGTGACACCCGGAATGTCTGGACGAATGGAAAATCAAACTGCAACAGACAATGAGAAATAACTATGAAACAAATATTGAAACTCTACTACACACTGTTTCCACCAAAAATGGCATGTTGACAGCATTTAGTGGAACTGCTGTATAAAAATGGGATTAATGATACTTCTTCAGAGCATTCTTCAAAGTTTTCTTCGGCATGACAGTGACGTTGATAGGCCTATACTGCGATGTCTAGTATGGTTATGGTTTGAACCATCAAGCAGCAGCATTTTATAAACTACAATACATGATCATTGGCGATACACTGCCACATGCTATGCGTAAATTAGAATATCGATGGGCATAAGTTGTGAATGCCAACAACATGCTACACATTCGTTGCTATAAGTTATTATAAGTGATCAAAACGTTTTACATAAGTTGCTAACACGTTATGTATACGTCAAACTCGTCTATAGTTCAGCATATGCCAGCGTTTTAGAGAAATTGTCATACGTCAGCATATGCTGGCTAAATCGTCAAGGTGTGACAGCACCATAAGCTCAAAAGAAACGTTAGCAAATGTGTTGCTAATGCCAGTGGCTAAGCTCTAAAAATCACCACAGTAATCATTATTAGCGAGTGCAAGAGAGAGGGTTGTGCATAGTGAAGATATTTCCAATGATTACGCTTCTTCTGACCTGTTTCAAAGTAGTGTAGTAGTCCATCCACACGTGAGAAGTGTGGCGGACCTTCACTAGAAGTATATATTACCGAGTCTGATGAGTCGGCGTACCTGGTCAGCACGGTGGTCCGAGCAGCGGTAGAGATGTTTAGTGTAGTCAAAACGCGAGCAGCGGTGAATGATCACCAGATCGGTGCAGCCGTCGCCAAGGTGCGCTGCAGGTGCCGGACCTTCGGCCGAGTATCGACATCGACAGCTCATCAGAAATGAGTTGACGGCGGCAAATCGACCTTTCACCACTTGCCAACGCTCATCTGATAACAAGCATTTTAGCAAACAGTATTGTAGCGACAAAAACTCTAACACAAAGTTACAGTTGCTGAGCAAATCGCTTGACGAACTGTTCTATAATAAACAACAGAGCTGATGGACATTGTATGATCTTTTTTCACATCTGCATAACATATGAAAACATGCAATATGATATGCATAACAAATGCTTAAGAAGCTGACAACTGAAAGCTAATGAAAATTAAAACAGAAATAAAAATAAAATGGATTAACACATTCCGTCATTATCAACATCAGTACTGTTATTTCTAACCAAGTCACATAGCGAAAGCGGCTCTACAGATACTTCAAAGAGTATTTCTTCTTGTTCTTCGGATTATGCTTCTGCGGGCTTTAACAGCTCACAGCTCAACAACAGTTCCATCTAGTTCCATCACTATAGAACATTAATAAGATGTCATACCATACAAGTCGAATGCACCCATTGGACAGTTAAGAAACAACTGAATAGTGTGCATTTTAAATATCAACAATTCTATGAAGTTCTTATAAGAAGAAAAACTAAAGGATCCAGATAGATTACAACTGTCTGCCATTTGTAAGACATGTCAGCGATGAAAGAGTCAACCATACCTTCGTCACTGGAAGAAAGAGAATTCGACATATGACGTCGCCGATGCCCACTTGCTTGACATACCGAGCATCTGAAATAACCACGACACCAACACACAAGTTATGAAAACTAGCATTACACAGGCCGAGCTATGTTAGCCTGCAGCCACGTGATGAACTGGATGATTTTACAGTCTCCATTTATTATTAACGATTATGGCGCTTAATCAAATCTTATGACTTACTTAGTTCATAACACTGATAGCTGAGCAAGGTTTAACGTCCCACCAAACACAGTATAGGTCATATCGGGGACGGGTTTTATAGGTCAAGAGACCCTACCAACAGTGTCAAAGCACTGAAGGAAAAGAAGTCCTAAGGACCAGGCTTCAATCCCACTAGGTCCACCCCACTGTGCTGACAATAACACAACATATATGCAGTATGAAAAACAAAAACACAAAACACACACAGATAAACACAAATAAATCTAGGCTATGCACAGTGAAATGTACCCAGTCTGACAAAACTCAATCCAGAGAACTGTAAGAACTGCTCATCTAAGTGTGCTTATGATTGTGCACAACTGTCGTATACAATACAGCACAGAACAGTTCTGATAATCTCCCCTCTTACCTCCAGACAAACACCCAGGGGCGTCGATCCCTATGGGACAGGGGGGTACATGTCCCCCCCAATATTTATGAAGGGGGGACATCCATGG
>Ga0209782_1000482_pt1 | contig 17431 bp, 14 predicted proteins | sample WorMetmaBAHAMAS1_FD_187390 | JGI IMG/M metagenome (GOLD analysis project Ga0209782, IMG submission 187390) | Marine gutless worms symbiont microbial communities from Max Planck institute for Marine Microbiology, Germany - Inanidrilus... | ecosystem: Host-associated > Annelida > Digestive system...
ATGCTGTATACCGAAAATAACACTGATTTTGCTTGCTATATCTTCCACATTCATCAACCAATTTTAATAATTTTTGAAAGGAAATAGCTACGGATCTTGAGCTATTATAAGCCTATTTAATTTATCATGTCCATTTGCTATTACATCCTTAATTGGCTGCGAAATTACAAAGGCAGAAATGACACATTTTCAACGTCACTGGTTGTTTGTAAACCTGCCATTTACTAAAGAAGATAAGATTCTGATTAACATTTGTTTGAGATGAAAGGCTACAATGCTAGGCATTTAGTCCCGAGTTTTCCAGAAAAAGCTAAAATGTCAGCAGCCTCTACAAGTTGTTTCAATCGCTATGGGTTACTGGTTGGTCGACCGTCGTCCCGACAGTGGCATATGACGCAGCGCCCACACTGATCTTGTTGACAAACTGGTGTTACACAAAAATGGCTAGTCGAGAAATGATAATTATTTGGATACTGTACTTAGTAATATGACGTTATTGTGCACAGAATATTATCAAAATTGGTCAATGAGTGTTGAAGATATAGCAAACCAAAGCAGTGTCATTTCTGAGCATGACTAAAAAGACCAATTTTCGGGGTTCATGATTCCCAAGGTAGTGCAGAGACATTAGTTAGGAGAGGCAGGATAACAAATTACCATTTAATAGCATTTTATTTCAGCAATATCTCTGCCAAAAATTACCAAAATCGCTTGATGTGCATTGAAGTTATAGTGTGCAAAGTCAGTGTGGTTTTTTTGAGACACAGTGTAGTAACGGCCCTGTATAATCTATTGTTCAGTTCCAATGTTTCTACCTTCAGTTCTTGAAACGGACGAGACTAGTGAATGAGAAAAAAACAAACAGGCTGAAACTAAGACGCGATCATGTATGAATTACATGAAAGTGAGTATCTCTCTATAAATGAACCTCAAGTCAGCCACTGAAAAAACTAAACATTGTTTAGAATTAAAGTTTGTACACAATTTTCTTTGGATCAATGGTATTTCAACAAACATTGGATCCACATGCTTACACGGGCAGAACCTGTTGATCACACTATATGCTCAAACTCCAACGATTCAATTTGTTGTACAACCTATTGTACAACAAATCCACACTGTACTGCTAATATGCAAAGATGTCTTTCTATGACACAGATCAAGTGAAATGTACTATTGCTTTATTTTAGAACAAGACTAGTTAGCAGTTCAAGAAAAACGGAGTGTAGTAGAAGTGCAAGTATGATACACGTCTGTCACATGTTACTGTAATAAAACGAGCACAGACCAAGAGGCTTAGCAAATTACTACCAACATCAGCAACAATTATGGCAGTCCAAAAAGTGGTATTTTATTGTAATTAATTTTCAGAAATTTCCAGTCATTTTTGGAATTATTTTAAACATGAAAAGCCCAGTGTTCTAGTTATATGTACGTAGTTAATTACTGAGCATCAATTACCACGGCAGTTTTTTACCACAACTTTCCTTCTTATTGTTACTATTACAACCTAAGTTGATGATCTCCACTCCTTGCACCCAATGTCACCACACACAGATCACATAAAATGTGTGCAGTGAAATATTCAAAACATTTAACGGTATAAATTAGCTTCCGCATCATTATCGGCTTGACAAAACAAAGCCTGCCATGGACAGATAGATAATATGCAGGTTTTTTTGTGCAAACAATATGATACTTTAAACAAAATTTAACTGGCTCGTTGCCTTAAACCATTAACATGTTCTTTACAGTTTCGACATTTCTAACAAGCCATAAAACTCTGTGTGCAAAAACAGCACACAAAACTAATTAATATGCAAAAATTTCAACAGTTAATATGTAACGTCACAAAGAAACTGCCAAGTAAAAAATAACAATATGATTCATAGTACAATTTGAACTATGACAGGAACATACACATCCACAGCACGAATACAACTCAAATACACTGCTCAGCAACATACATTAACAGCCACTAACTGCAACATTGCCAGGTTATTTCTATGTACAACTAGAAACTAAAAATAACAGCATTAGTGCAGTTGCTACAGTCCATGTTAAAAATGTAGAATTAAAGTAGAATTAATTAACCTGTGTGTACTCAGTCTCATACACAGCACGCAGACATGTGGTACAACCATGCAATCACAAACAAAACACTGCTCCTCGTACTGACATAACATATGTAAATCTATCTTCCTGCAGTGGTAATTTTAGTTCAGCTGAGGCAAACACGAGTGGCAACAGCACAGTACTCGTACTCTTAGCTGACACATTACTTTATTTGTCCTGAGAGCTGGTGGACTTTTCACGGCAGTGCACATTAAAAGTCGATAAAGTTCTCTTCTAAATCGCCGACGAAATACCGCAACAAGAGTCAGCAAAGCAAAAGACAAAGACCATGAAAACACAGGGAAGTCACAAAGAAACGGCAAACACAGACATATCAATGCTCGGTGCAGATAAAATGTTACACTATGTTTCAGGAATTTTCCCCAAAATCGCAAGGCAGTACTCCGTAATATCTGCCAGTAAAACTGGTGAATCAGGCACGACGCATGTCATTGCCAACTGAACATGTGCAGTACACCAGTGCAAGAAATTTGTTAAGATCAGACTTAATAGCACACTGATTGGTTGGCTGTTAAAGATTTACTAGTGCTTTGCAGTCATTATCACAGTGGCAATGGACGACGAGCCATGTGTGTCTGTGACTGTGTCCATGCTCTGAAAGAAAAAGAGTTGAGCTATCAAAACCAACCTCAGCAGACATACAGTGCATGGCAGGTGCTCCGCAAGCATACTGACCCCGAGGTCGAAAGGTCATGCAGTTAGTAAGTAAGTAAACGACTTATATAGTGCCAGGTCTTAAGAAGAATCAGGGCACAATCACATGCACTGTCGACATGGGTATGCATGCTGAGAGGTCTGCTTATGTTTCCTTGTTTATGTAATTTATTTATCTTGTTAGTTTAGGTTAAACTGAACACAACTAATTAGAATATACATGGTGCGCCAATAAAAAACAATCCCCTAGAAATAATGCTGTATTTTAGCCATGATAGCATGGATTTGAGCCAAACTTTCAGAGTTTGTATGTGAGTATTCACACAACATATACTGCAAAATTTTATTAAAATAACTGATATAGTTATTCAGATACAGTAGTTTAAACTTTAAAGTTCACTTTTTCAAGTGAACATGCAGTTGCACATTGCATATGCATGAATAACAAATAAGATTTTTCACAGCTTTTCATCAACAATTAAAATGTTTCAATCATGAATGCCAGATGCCTATAGTTCACACTTTATTCAAACAGACAATTCTCAATGTCAGTGCCCAGCAGTTGCAGCAACACACTATCTAAATCTGTTGCAAAATGATACAAATTTCTTATCAAGAACTCGTGAAACAAATTATTCTGCATTGTCGACAAAACGGTCTTTCATCTCTTCATTACGTTGGCCAGCTTTGTTATGTGTCTTTGATAGTGTCCCAGCATAGTATTTCAAACATGATAATCCATTGGCACATCCATATGGTGCATTTTCTGTTATTTTTACATCATAATTGTGGTTTAGTTACTGGTTCACTTAGAAAACTGTACTTTTAAGTTCAAATGGTTGTAAATTTTAAACCATAGCAAATATTGTAGCAAAATTTGCTGCGAATCTGGCGCGAATCCTCCTTTGTGAAAGCTGTAAATTTGGTGAAAAAATCTGTTACAGTAACTCAGATAATAAGTTCTTCTTAAGGGATTGTTTTTTACTGGTGCACCCTGTAGTTTACAACTGTGACAATATTTTTTTGCAAAATGAGTATGCAAATGGTTCACTGATGTCAATATGAGAATGATATACCCGGTATATTAAGCAGACTGTGTGCAGTGCATCTCAAAAAAGATTGTCTCGAGACTTCCACTGATACATGAACAATAGCATACACAAAGTATATGACAGAAATATTTACAATACTGTGTACAATAACTTAACAGTGACTGAGTTATTAATAATTAGCTAACTAATAACAACTTAACTGGCTGCCAAAACATTTTTGCGTATAGTTTGGTGATCATGTCACATTTTGTATTAGAAATATTCTCATTTACTCAATTACTAAATATCGCATTGGACTGCTGCTGTTTCGTCTCTCTCATAGTTCACTGGTCCTCTGAAGTAGTTCAATACTCAATGCGGTGAATGTAACTGAATATAAGTCTAATAGTACCAGCTGCAATGTCACATTACATGCCAGAGTCTCCAGTTTCCATCCACAATGATGGAACGTTAACTGAACTCACATTTAACTTAATTTCCTAACAATAAAAGAAAAATATGAAGACAGAAACACGAAATATGAGAAAACGTGAGTGGACAAAATGCTGAGGTTCAGGCGTGAGAATGGACAGTCGACGACAACTACGACAGTGCTTACATCTAACATAAAACTTAAACAAAACAATTTCTTTTAGTTTTGTTTGTGACGTGCTTACAAGTAAAATAAAACTGCAATAAAATACTGTAACAACAAAACACTTGGAATTGTTTAATTTCTGTTTCATGATGCACTGCATATTTCACTGATGTAAGGCCCCTTTCACACTGCAAATTTTTCTCTTAAATTCCCTTTCAAAAGTCAATCATGTACGGCCCATGCATGCACTGTGTACATGGCTCTGTCTTTCTGAAGAAAATTTGGCAAAATTTCCAGCGTAAAAAAGCCTTAGTGTTTTATTTCAGTTTTAATTTACAAGTAATTTATGCATGTTGGAAACAAAACTAAACAACAGGTTTCCACTGAGGTTTATGTTAGACGTAAACACCCTGCTAAGTGCCGGTGTATGCCAGAGTTCAACGGAGTGGCTCACTGGAGATCAGTCGGTGGACATCTCTACGTGGCTGCCGGCGGACAGATGGTCACCAGCGCCGAGATGTTGTAACGCTGCATTGCCGTGCAGCGCGTCAGAACGTGGTGTCAACCTCCACGGCTTCACGCCGTTCACCAGCTCACCCTGACAGATATATCCACCAATCAACTCACTCACTCACACACACACACCTATACCAATCACTAAAGATGAGGCAACACAGACGCGTATATCAGTTCTCAACCAGCCTCACTGATATAAGAACTCACACTGTGTGACCTTCCACCCGGCAGGGGTGACTTTCCCACCCTTACCTCAGCCGATTAAAAATGGTACTCAATTTAACGACCCTGGATGAATACAAGGCTGAGTTGATTTAGTTTTATCTTGGTTACATACCCAGCCGAAGAGTCACCCACACCTAACTGGGTTTAACACAGAGTAACTTCATTCATGCGACGAATGACGCTACCGCTACACCAAGCTGCCAAAGGTTAAGAGTGCCACACCCCACAAGGAGTGAAGGCAGAGTAGTCATTTCCCTTACTTACGTACCAGTCATGGCCGGGAAGGTAACCACTGGTCTGGCGTCACACTGGACATGCGTCACAGACTTAAGTGGTGTACCTACCTACGCACTCACAACCTACCACTGACTGACTGGCATGTATTAACAGCAGGTGTTTCTGCCAGATCAGTGGTTAGAAGTGTACACAACGAAGCATCATCACGAATGTACACAGCAAGTGTAAGGAATGATACCTGACCACAACTCGTTCTTAGAATTATGAAGTCTGCGATAAACATTCACATAAAGACTACAAGTCACACACTGACAAAGTGTGCTACTTCCCTTATTTTCTAAGTTTTAACAAGTTTATTAAACGCACAGTGCACATACCACTTTCACAATGGCATGGCGCCTAGCTGAACTGTGATTAGCTAAGTTATCCATTCATCCTTCTGTCTTTCTTCCTCTGTTTGTTCTAGTGCTAGTCATAACTTGTTACATCCATGACACCAGCCCATGATGTCTTCAGCATGCATCGACTCTGTCTAATTTCAATACCTTCGTCACTGTTACATCCATTATTACACAACATTTCATTTTATCAGTTCAGTGTAATCCTTATAGTCAGCATGTCCAGACTGCAGGCCATTTCAGTCTATAGCTGTGTTCTATATTCAAACCACACTTCAGATATGGTTGACCTATTTCAACAGGCTCTGTCTACCAGCATTCAACCGCTTTCAGCTGGCCTCGGACTCTGGTTAGAAATCCCGCTTGTGGTTGACCCAATTGCCCGAGCATGCGCAGCACACGCGTATTGCCAAATATGGCAATGTAGGCGGAGCCTGGATGCATGTCAACCACAACCAAACAGTTTGGTTAAAGTACACGGAACGCGGCCAGTGCTATCTAGCCGAGCTGCGGCTGCTCACCTCGGCCGCGATGTCAATGTCGACGTCCATGTCACATTCATCGACCATTCCAGACGGCGGCCACGCCAGCTCGCCGCCCGCCGCCGTCTCCTCCTGGTACATGTGGAACTGCGCCACATTGCAATACACACAGCTCACTCGCTCGCTCGCTCGTCTCAATAACACAGTTGTCACTTGACTAATACTAACGGTGGCACGTTTCCACCGTCAGCAGTTTAAACCATTCTGTAAGAAACAGATATCCGAGAGTTTCTACCACAATGCATTTAGTGCAGCAATATAAACGAGGTATCGCACAGTAAAGTGATATGCCTCCCCCCCCCCGCCTCCGATAGCAGTCTAGGATATTGATGGTGCAGCCACGTGGCAAAAAAGCAGCAGCGACAGCTTTGATGCCATTTCAGCCACATTGACCAGTGAGTTTGACTCCAGCACGGGGTTTCCTATTAGTGTTCTACAGTAGCCATAGCCCTAAATGTACTGTTTCGACCTAGGGGCATGGGACAGTCAGACAGACAGACAAACTGACTGCAACACTGCTTGATGCACCACTACTATACGGTAAAAGGCATAAAAATAGATTTCAAAAAAACAATTGTTAAGCATTCAGCTAGAAATAATGTTGACATATGCTAAGTGGTCAAAAATCTTGTCTTTTGTCCATTATGTTCAACTACATTAACTCTTCTAATCTTATCGTAACTTGACAAGACACACATATTACACCCCCGAGTTGATGCACATTTCAAACAACAGAACAGCTGGTATGATCGAAAATGTCCAGCTGCATTACGGTGTCAGATGCCGAGGAAATCCCGCCATCCTGTGAGACACGGACGGCATCACCACAGCATTACTAGTACTTTGCTGTCAACAATTCAAAGTTAAAACTAAAAAGGAAATCGTAATAAAACTGCCACACATAAACCAGTATGACAATGTTCAGTACCGTTCGTTGATATTGAAGCAAAACGCAACCTATGATAGTATAACAGTTGTATGTACCTGTGGGTTGACTCTAGCAATGCCGTGCACTTTTGCCCAGTTCAGTTCTCGCTGTCTCTGTAACTCGCGTTCCCTGAAACAAATTTCACTTTCATGCACTCAAAAACAACTGTATGCTGCAAAGTGTGAAAAAAAATCCCTACATGGATCAAATTTCTCAGTTCAATGAGCCTCCAATGTACTATATACACCAACAGTCTGACAAAAACTCTATGTAAAAACATAAGAATAATGTTCGAAAAAAACAATAATGGTACCCAGCAAACAGTAACTCAGCAATCGATTTTAATAATTTTCCTATGAATCAACTGACCAAATTTTGTGCATTTTATGATCACAAAACATTCTAACAAGCCGAAGCCGCTTAACTAGCACTTTTACAGAGTGCATCATTTACAGTTACACCTACTGAGAATAGCGGTAACATTACAGTTTAAATAATGTATTTAATGCATATTCGGCAGATGATTCATGATACATATCACACAGTATACAACCACTATCAGGGCCTACCACAATTCTCCGAGTGCCACTAAAGGTCCGGCAATAAAGCACAGATTGACAGACGGCAATGACTGCAATACTACAGTCAACATCACCACGGTTCACACTCTATCTTTGTATAAAAAAATTCCCCCGACTTCCCCTGCCATTATCCGTAATTTTTTCCTGAGCATGGACTCACCCAAACAGGCAACAATCAAACTTCGGTTGAAAATGTAACAATCACAATGCAACTGGTGAAAACACTGCTAATATATAAAATTTTCTCACACAACCAGCAAAATTCCCTGAGTTTGCAGGTCATTGGGAACGGCGACCATCATCACAACATAGCGGCATCGAGAAGACACAACTCACTTGTGAACCTCCAGCTTGAAGCGCTGAGTACAGCTGTCAAACAACTTCTGATTCATCTCCATGAACAGCTTCAACGCGTTGTATATCAGGCCGTGGATTGTCCTACATCACACGATCACGGTGACTGGTTGAGTTAGGGCTTTATGCGTTGATAACAACGGCCAACATCAAAAGAGCAATGCTGAAAATACTGATTACTGGTGGTACTGTTGGACCAGTGCCGATCTGCAAAAATAGACCAGCACCAACTCGATTTACAGTGAATGAGATGTGGTTCAGAATCAGTACCAAGGTATGCTCTGACTCTAAGCTATTTAGATTCACTCACTGCACTGTTTTTTCACGCATTAACCTCCAAATGACAGACACCCTAAAACCTATTCATTCACCACTGCTAGCAGTTATGCCCCATGACTGTTTACACATACCTACAAACTGAATTTTATGTGGCTGGTTTAAATATCTCAAAACTTGATGCAGGTAAAGTAAATACAGTCAGGCAAGTCAACGTCGACTCAATACATTATAAAAACTTGCCGTACAGCAACAGCACGACAAAAAATAAACATATAGTAGAAAAAGCTAATATTTGAAAGAAAATAACAAAATGAAGTCTAATAATTTACGGTACAGAACCAGTTAGCAGCACGTACTTGTTCCAGTGCTGTTTGGTGCGATACAGCGAAGCGAACATTATCGGCAAAATCTCGGTGACGTTTTCACTGATCAAACTGAGAATGTATTCGTTGTTCCAGAAATACAACGCTCGCTCCGCAACCTGTACAACACCACAGCCGAGCAATGTTGGTCTTATTCTTGATAATTTCACCTTCAAGTCCCGCTACAAAACTGGCACTGGCCACCAATATCTCAGGCACAAATCATCAGTAAAACTCACTGCCTAATGCAGAGATTTTATGTCTGACGGTGCACAGAAATGGACATAAATTCATGCACAATTTCATAATTTACCAGTAGAGGTTCACCCATGAATTAACGCAGCACAATGAAACAACAAAATCTGTAAATGGATCTTTAACACGGAGTAAATTTAACAGCTCAGATAATTCCAATCGCATATTTGGAGACACATCATAATGGTACTGTCAAACTACAACCACTAACAGAAAATATTTTTTAAAGTTGAAAATGTTGTGCAGTTACCGCAAGCAGTAGCAGCACATGGCTGGAGACACATACAGTGACACCTGTTAGCACGGAGTGGTACCTGGAAGTGAGGGCTGGAGACACACTTGGCGAGCTGTTTGAACAGCGGCTTCATCACCTTCTGAAACTCGGCCGGTTCAATGACGTCAAGTATCTCCTCCAGCTCATTCAGATACATCACCTACATCACGTCAGCAGCACAAGCCCAGTCAGACACGCAAGGCAATCACAGATAGCACACTTTGCCCCAACCCACCACAACTACCTGGTCATTATCACTAAGCAAAATCTGATTGGAATTGATGCAGTAGTTTCAGCTGTTACGCTACCTGAATCTGAATAATAGCCATGTCTCATCTCTAGAGCTGTTGAAGTCAAAATGTACTAATGATTTCTGGCAAAATTCCAGTCACAGGAGCAGCACACCAATGGTTGCATGATTTGACTTGCAAGGTATGACTTGACTTCCTATTAGGGCTCTACAGTGACGACAGGTGTAACCACTGTCGAGTTAAAGACATACACGTGACCCATCATAGAATGATAACATGACATTATTCCCAAGACCGGAAGTACATAATATATCGCAATGCCGCCAGAGTAACAGTCATAGATAACACAGTCAAAAAACTGGCCATTTGGTTTTACAGCCAACCATGTAAAGAGAGAGAGAGAGAGCACTAGCCTTATATAACAGAGAACGAAACTCGCATTAGTGTCAGAGAGCAGAAAAGCATTCATCAAATAGCTCACCTCCTTGGGACTGTGCACTTTAGGCCAAAACTTCAACAAGCCTAAAACAACCTACAGCACATACCAGTTCTTCATTTCAATATGCAGTCTATATATAGACAGACACACAATTCAACCAGAAAACCCAAGCAGTCCAACTGACATGCAGACTCACAATGGCAGTGCATCTGATAACTCACATGACCTTGACCTTTTGACAAATGCTGAGCAAATGTCATGCACTGTATATCTACAAAGTTTCGAGTAGATAGCTCAAGCCTTCTTCCTTGTAGAGTGTGGACACAAACTGACACACAGTCACAGACGTCACAGATTACAGTATCAACATCACCTGTCACTGACGTGGACAGCAATAATAAAGCAATAAAGTAAAAGTAAAGTAAACAAAGTACAACAGTTTGCAAACATGCGTCACCGCTGAAGCTAAATAATTAAAATGTTTTTAAAATCTCTATAATTATGCTAATGAGCAAATACATATTACGAGCACTGGTCAGTTTCTTTGTGTAAACCGAATGAAATCAATTTCCATGACAATATAGCCAGAGAAGCTGTCTTCTATCTGTCTGCTAGTGCTAAATCCACACTGAAGATATTCAGACTGTACCTTTATCTACAAAATTCTTACTAATAATCATAATACAGAGTACAATGACAGCATTGATGCTGAATGCTCAGCTGGTCCGACTAAATTAAACTCAAAACAATAATCATACACACACACACACACACACACATCTGCAGACTACACAGAGGCTACTGCTATACAGCTGGCGGTTTGGCTCAGTGGTAAACGTGTTGGAAACTTCAACAATGAAACTACTCAAGTGTCGAGCCCGTGACAACTGACCATCTGTGGCTGCATTGTCCTTGTATGTGATCAATCAAATATACAGACCAACTCAGCCTTCAATCCTTTGTGGGACTGGCGATGACAATGTGAATTCAACATGCAGCAGATAAAACTACTGTGTAATCTCTTTGTTAACATGTGCCACATCTGACCACCTTAGAGATCAATATCATACATAAAGCACTACATGAATCAACCACACTCATCTCTTCTCTCAGGCTTTTGCTCATAGGGCTACTATTACTAATCACAACCTGCATATCTCAACTCAGCCTTGCATCCCTCTGGGGTCGCTACTTACCCAGCCCCTCTGACCTCATAGAACTATACAAATATGTTTATTAGTTACTTGCCTTTACGTTACTGTAAAGAGGAAGTTAAGACTGAGGCAATGCGTGACGTTTACCGGTTCTGTCAGTGTCGGATCTTTCTCAAGGAACTGAACGACGCAGTACGCCAGCTGCGGGTGGTAGACACTCAACGACTTCACTTTATGCAGCGGCAACAGAACTTTCAACAGGAATGTTCGATGTTCGTCTTTCAGCGGCAGCGCAAACCCATTTATAATGCTGCACATCAACGACATGGACATTGAGACACGCCGGTGTCGTGCCAAATATGTCGCATTGCCAAATAACTTGCAGTACGAGATTTGTGCGAGAAGTGGGAATTATTAAACCTAACCCTAACCCTAACCCAAGAAATAATTAAAAACCTGTGTACGAGACTTTGCGAGATCGCGCATGCGCAATGGCGCGGATGCGAGTTATTTGATACTACACCGGCATTTCACACAACACTTGATTCTACAACACTTCTACCCACGTCAGTGACTGCAGCTGACAGTGTGACAAGCGGGCAAATCAGAATACACACAAACAGCGTGTATAATGAGAAAACATGCTAAAGTCATCTGTGATATCACAGCAAGGTCTAACGACAGACAGCTGTTCAGCCAGTTCCTGCACAAATTTTGTAACACAACAACTTATAAATCAACACAGACACGACTACAAAGATCATTTCTTGCAATGCACTGCAACGAATGCAGGATTACAGACGTATGTCTAGTTATGACAAAAGTCGCGATGTGTGAAAACTGCACAATACCAGCAGGAAACTGTCCTTGATTAAGGATCAAAGTCCCACTGACTGTGTTTTGAACTGAGACCCTAACCCTGACCTTGACCTCTGACCTTCGTGTTCAATCCCATGAGAGCTATGGTCATGACCCAAATACATGCAAAAGGTCAAAGTCAAAGGTCACTCGGCTAAAAAGTTAATGAGTGGCAACAGACAGACAGACAGAGAGATGGACAGACAATCGGGGGTGATTGCATTACCTCTCATGCTAACGTGGTCGGTAAATATGGGACGGATCGTGAAAAGGCGTAAATCCTGAGATATACTCTTCAGACTGTTAGTGAAGATGCCGAGGTGGCATGCTGAGACCGAACTAAGTTTGACATAAGACTGAACTAAGTTTATCAAGCTCAAGAAAATGAGCCGTGCTAATGGCATAATGACGTACGTACCTTCCGAGAATCTCCAGCAGTTCCGCAATACCGTTGTGATGCTCTGTCTCGTAAATAAAACTGCACAAACATCGACACATCAATGCACCACAGAACAACACCTCTACTGCAAGTTCACCTCCACTGCACTACAACAGCAGGCTGCCTTAGTCTGCAGCAATCAAACACGGTCAAATTAGATCCATCAAAATGACAACCACCGTCTCAAGCTCTACACCAGTGACAATGAACTGTGCTTTATCTACACGCCCGTCGCTCAATGCTGTTATGTCACCATCTACTGGCTGCTACAAACCGATTCTGTTAACACTGTACGGTGATCTTGCAGCAGCAGTGCGATAATGCCACCTTAATAATATTCATTTCTACTACTACTACTACCACCACACATACCAACTGCCGTCACCTGTAAAATATGTTGTTGATCTGCTTCCGGATGTATGCCCGAAGGCCGAGAAATTTCCCGTAAATTCGGTGGAGAATGGTTTTGAGAAAATCGCGTTCACGGGGATCTTCGCTATCAAACAACTCCAACAGCTGCAACATCGGAACACACCATCACTGCATCACGTTTCACCAGCAACAAGGCAATCATAGACGGCAAACTCTGTCCCCAGTATCCAACTCACAATTAGTCCTTGTTGGTCTTTACCGTTAGCAAAATTTGGTTGGGATCACAACTGTTATACTTGTCATGTTCTATCAGCGTTTAGGAATACATAAAACATGCCATACAGTCACTATGTGAAAACTGATGACATAATCCACAAATCTGGAAGTACACAATGTATCGCAATGCCCCAAAAAGAATGCCGAGCAACAACCACAGTCAATATGCACAAAAAATTTGGTGCAGTTCGGCCACGTGATTTTCAAGTTATGTGAATAAACAGACACGCAATACTCGTCACAACTTTCACACCCCTCCTGCAGCAATGTAAGAACACATTTTGTTAGTAGGCAACTAGTAGACAGTAAATAGGTGGAGATCAGATCATAGGTGATATAACTACATAAATGTGTGATACGTGACCAGTACAATGTCAGACCTACAGCTACCGTAACTAACTTATACTGCTTGATGACAGACACACACGAGTGTGTGAGTGTGTGTGTGTGTGTGAACAACTTGCCCAAGGTCGACAACCCGACAGTGATATGACCTGGAGTTCAACCCACGACCTTTAACTCCCAAGACCTAACAATTATGCCACCAGGCCACACCACCATGACAACTGCTGACATATGTCTCTAACGAATGCAAACGATGCAAAACCCGGCTAGACATAAAGAAGCAGTTAAATACCTGGAGTATAAAAGCCTGATCAACGTATCGCTTGGCTGTATTAGGCACAAAGTCCGGCGACTCGAGAAAACGCAGAAAAAATTCATACACCAACTACAAAATGTTCACAAAATAAGACATTATTTAGAAATGGTGAAATAAACAGTAGAAACAAAGTCAAGCAAAGTGCAGTCTTGACTCAAACTAAGCTAAAATACTCGTAATGCACACGAGTTCTGGCAATAATCAACTTGCTTGATGAATTTATTGAACAGGGGGGATTTAAGCATGTGTGGTGCCAATATATAGCTGAAACTTATTATTATCTGATTATATGCTTGCTGGTGAAGAGAGGTATTTTTTCTGTTATAATTTTGGAATTACGCATTAGCATATTACACATGGAGTCTATGTAAACTTTATAATTTCAGTGAATTTTGTCTTTAATTTTGATTCTAGCAAATCTTTCAGAATTTGTAAAGTTGCCATTGTAGATGATATATAATTCTAAACTTAGTTGTTGATTTGCAAATCTGCACCGCGGTGCAGCACCAACTGCATTTTACTCAAAGCTCATAATTCATCACTTTTCATTACGACTGCAAACTGCGGTAGAAGGGAAGTCACCTGTAGATGTGGCCAGGCCGCCTCCAGAGTTGGCTCATCTTCTTCCGGGTCAAACTCCATGCCGCTTGGATTTGACGACGGAGGCAGGCTCCGAAACAGATTTACTGAAAACTGACGTGCACACAACACAGTGTCATCAGTCATTTGAGCTGTTTCTTTCTCTATCTCCATTTTTGTGACAACATTCATGTAGTGGTAAGAAAATATGAAGGGTTTCGAGTGCAATTCAGTACTTTTATGTTGTTAGTTAGTTAGGTAACAGGACGTACATGCTGCTTGCGGCCGGTAAATATCTGATTCTCATCTAACAGACAAGGCACAACCAAAACCATACGTAAATGCAAATAAGGTTGGCTGAACAAACACTCTTAACAACTAGCAGTATGCAGTAATTGATAAAGTTTGGCACTAGAAATAAACCGCATCATGATATTCCGAAAAACAAAATTAAAAAAAACAATGCCAATAAAAACTGTAATTGAACCAAATACAAATAGGCTATATCGTAACTAGAGAATGCAAGAAATATGGAAGAATCAGATAATCTGCTGGTTGCAGACTCACCATTTGCACAGCCTCAGGGTATATGTCGTCGGTAATGACGCCTCGATTCTGCGTGACATATTCGACAAGTTCGTTTAGTGCCGCTCGTTTTATCTCCTTCCACTTGAGGTCACTGAGCGGGTCTTGAATGAAGTCAAACAGCGTCATACACTGCCGCAACTTCTCAACAAATAAAGCTTCTCTCTCGGAAGCCGCCACATCTACAGCACAGCCACACAGAGGTAATATGTAACATACAAACAGATTTCTAGGCACAAGCTGTCACTAAGAAGACTACACACAATTTACAACAATGCAGAAAAAAAGACAGATTTTAAGGTGTATTTTGAAGGTCTAAACAGTTTTTTTTAACAAAGTATCTAATAATAATTCTTATCTCTGCACTACAGCAGACTAAGATGAAGATAATCAGATGGATGTGTAACATTAAATTAACAGACAAGTTGACATGCAATAATAATATAAAAACAGACAATACAGTTACAGTGCTACGGTGAAACAGGCTGAGATAATATGAACATGATTCAACAAAGAACAAGAATGAAAATACATGGTTTATAAGGTGGAACTCTTGTAAATCTAGACATATACTAACAAAAATGTGGAGAAATGTTGAGGAAAAAGGACAGGTAGACTACTGAATAACCATACTATGGACCATAATAAATGGAAACAAATTAATTAAAGGTGCTGCTAAGATAAACAGTGAGTGAGCGAATGCTACGTGCAGTAACACCTCACCCAGGCTGCCTCGATAGCTGGCTTATAAAGAGCACACATCATTGTTGTTGTTGCTGTGCCAAGGCGGCAGTTGCAACATCACAAGCACTGCTGATATGGCTAAGCAAGAGCAGCTTCTGGTTGGTGGAGATGGACAAGTTCACACGTAGCAGTGCAATGTATGCCGCTAGCACTATGAGTACCTGCCAAACTTTCATCAGATACAAATGCTGACCGCAAGTAAAAGTTTAGTTTACAGACTCAAAAGCTCTGCAGCTTTAAAATTTATGTTTGAAATACAATGGACTGTTTGCGCAGGACGTATAAAAGCTGCATAAAAATGCAACCACAACAATTGATTACCTTTCAACAATGGTAACTTCTGAAGCTCTCGATTTTTGTCGGGGTTAAAGCGAGACCCGTTCATTTGCCTATCAAGCTGTGGTTGTACTGCAGTGACTCCAGTACTGGGCAGTGGCTGTCCATTGGCAACAGTCGTTGGCACACTTGACTGCTGGCCACCTTCCGACGAGGCTTGTGAATTAACTACCGCTGCACCACTCCACTTCACCAGCAATACCACAGAAACAGTCAACAAAATGACTACGACAACAATTCACCATCATCATCAGTACAAACAAATCAAGGACACACCTCTTAATACATACTTCTAACACTTCTTTAAATATTATGTAAATATAAATATTCTTATACATAAATATGTAACTATATAGAAAAAATATATAAAATCTTCTTGAACATTAATTAAATATTACCAACCTCATTTTCCAAACTATCTGATCCATCTTTTCCATTTATACATTTCGGAGGAACTGCTGGCTTCGGCATTGTCTGTATATGACATACAACGTAAGATCTCATTCAGCAAAATGAGTAAAAACATTCAGCTAATGAACATAAAAAGTAAGCATTGCCACAAAAATATTAGTAGTACAAAATCAATACTCAACCACTACAGCACTTTACCAGTTTAATGGTAACATCAATTTTAGTGTTGTTAAGAATTCCGAAACCTATGCTGAAAGTTACATTTTCCACTATAACTGAAGGTTTTACGGCTCACCTATATGCTCAACTGTAGAAATTAATTTGGATAACTTATTCCAGCAAGTTAAGACTGACCACAAAACAAGTTTCCATACATGTTTGAAAAACTGGTGAGAACCATAAACTATTTATATTCGATAACATTAGAGTTCGAACGGTCCACGAAAAAACGGATCGACTCAGTACCAATTTTTCGTCCACAATTTCGGCCGACTCAGAACCTGGTCCGATTTACCGAGGTACTCACGCGGTTACCTGCAAACGTCGTTTAGTTCACAAATTTTTTTGTTAAATGTTTGCTGCAAATTAGTTAATTAATATATTGCACAACAGTAAGTAAATATTACTTACATTTGTTTGTCTTTTCTTTTGTTTTATTTAAATAAACTTAACACTTTTATGAAGTTTGTTTAGTTTACTTTATTCACGGAGTGACGTCGTTTCCGAGCAGGCCAATGTAACGTAACGTAACGTAACATAATACAATCTACTACGGAGCGTCGATGCCTCCGTGGCGCCAAGAAGCATTCACACGGTCATGTTCCGTGACGGCGTGAATGCTTGTTGGCGCCAGGTCCGTCAATTAGCCGTCTGGCACGTCATGTACCAGGCGCCGTGTGCGAGGTAACGTTGCATTCGTACTGGTGTTTAAACACGGGTATGATCTAGACACTGCC
>Ga0209782_1000483_pt1 | contig 17409 bp, 9 predicted proteins | sample WorMetmaBAHAMAS1_FD_187390 | JGI IMG/M metagenome (GOLD analysis project Ga0209782, IMG submission 187390) | Marine gutless worms symbiont microbial communities from Max Planck institute for Marine Microbiology, Germany - Inanidrilus... | ecosystem: Host-associated > Annelida > Digestive system >...
AATTTACTCAGATGTCGTTTTCCACCGGCAGTTCGTCAATTAAATCGTCCTAAACGGACGATTTAATTGATGAACTGCCGGTGGAAAAACGACATCTGAGTAAATTGATCATTATCTGCCAGATTAAATTAACGGAAGATTAATTTGCTGTGGAAAAACCGGACCTAATACAAATATGCCATCACTTATCTGTTGTTGGTTGGTTGTCAACGAATAATATATAATGCAGCCACAAGTGGCACGGAAAATCATGATTTCATGTACGTGTACATTTTATGGAAGATGACCGAATTCACAATAAAATATTACAGCCGTGAAACTGTGAATTAGGTTGGTCTCTATCTGTCTACACAGACACTCTCATGCACGCACACAGACACACAATGTAGCATACTAAACAGTGGCTGCAGCATCTTTGCACACTCACAGTATGTCAGTGCTATCATCGCATCATTGCAGGTACGGTTCTGTAGGTTAGGGTTAGGGTAGTACTGACTGATGGCTGTTTTTACTGTCACTATTTAGTTACAAAATCAATTACAAAAAATGTATATGATGAATGTTAATTTTTTTGTGAAGGACATGTGTCCTAGCGTGAAAGCACTATTAGAGCGCATTAGAGGTGTATACGATAATGCGCTATGTAAATCCACATTTTACTTATTTACATGGCTAAAGACACTGGCAGCAGTCGTAGGCATGGCAACGAGGTTGGTCTAACCTCAATCCTCGACTGAGGGGAGTTTTCCTAGTATTAGTTTGCCTGCTGGCAATATGTTTACAAAAGTGATAACGTAAATTTTGTTGAAATTCATAAAGCTATCTATACTTCCAACTTCTCACAGACAGTTCCACAAAAGAATGATATATCAACACTAAAACAGTGACAAAAGATGGACACGTGCATGGACATGTGTACACATAACATGCCATTTATGCTTGTTTAGTGCTAACCCTGTCTCAGTATTTGGCACGACCTAAAAGCCACAGATTACACAGTGATGAATACGCCACTCACTGCATTACGCTTGGAGGTTCTTCTCAGTCAAATACTAAAAGTAGTATACACACATCCCTACTTTAAATGCATTTGGCTAGATGCACAAACATAGCATCAACTTCACCTCATTCTACACAGTTCACATTTTGAAATTATGTCACAGATTTCTACCGTTCTAAAGTATAAAAACTCCAAACAATTGCATTCAGAAGTTATGGTTAACCGGAGTCTAGCAGAATTAAGCTGAAATTGGCAACACGTGACGCTGACAGGAAAGGGAATGAAATGGACTGGACTGGAGATACAGTGCAATATGAGTCGGTCATAATATATGTCATTTTACAGGAATTCATTTTAACACGTTCAGATGACAGCAGCCACACCACCACACAACCACTCTTTTGTGCCGGCCAACAAGCACTGTATGATATGATACAAGATAATACAATAATAAAATATAATTACTAAAGGCTTCCCCTCTGTGCCAAGACAGTAGATACCATTGGTTAAGTGACAGAAATGGCAGCCAATCAGCAAAAAACCTAGTCCAATTATCCCAAAATGTTCTCTACAGTTATTCCAACAAGAAGGCCAGTTAACCCAAAAATGTAAGAAGTACATGTAGTTTTACTGTTAAGTGCTAATTGTTGCTCACATGTTATGCACAGCATCGTAATATTTTTACTACTACATAAATCAAACTGTAATGCCCACAACTCAACAACTGACATTTCAAGTATGATAATGAACACAGAATTTTATTTATATAAATGCAAAATCAGAAAAATACAATGCAGCTTGCTTTTAACACAGCCCACGACTGGATGGATTTAAAGCGTGTAATACACTAAAAGATATGCTGTCAATCAGTCAACAAATACTGATTTGCTACTGAGATCTGCATTTCTGTGGGTCATGTTTCAAAAATATTCGACTGCAGCTATATCTGCAGTCTACATCAACATATGTAGTGGCATAATGTTACCGTATTTGAATTTTTAAGACATCGTCCACAGTACCAAAACAATAATCACAGATATATCCTAGAGATTTTTATTCTAAGATGCAACCATCTACACTGTCCTAAATGCATGTTATTAATCTGTTGAAATATTTAACACTAATTCTCACAACTTTAAGCTGAACATTATCTAGTCATGCCAAAACAATGATAGCACAGGAGGATGATAGAACGATTATATAATGTCAGGCATACAAGAATATAATATGATGCTATCTTCCCTTCAGAAAGGGAGGAAAAGGGATAAGTGTCACACTTTGCAGGAGGCATCACTTCAGACTCAACATTCCAAGCATTCATGATACTGGTTCCAAGAATTTTGAAAGCCGGTATTCCAAAGATGTGACGTACAGATACCGTCACTAGCCACTACTGACACGACTGAACATGTCTGTAAAAATAAGCAGAGAATGGTGTCGTACATTGCAGTAGCCACCGGCTGTTTCGTGTTGCATGATCACAATTGTATCCAGAAACCACAAGCATGATGGACAATCAGCACAGTCCAAACTGAAGCTGGCAGAGGGAGAATAGCAACATGAACATTTGTCCCAGCATCATGCCATGACCACTTTAATTCACGATGAACTATTAGTGACAAAACAATAAGCTGTGACTCGGAGCATTGAGCAACCAAAGTCAGACGACTGCTTTTCAGATGCAAAACAAGGACCGTAATCTAAAGCAGACTATCAATACTGGCCAGAAATGGAGCTACAGCTCTGTTGAAAAACACAGAACTTCAATAAAGAAAAAACTCAAATTCAACATGGCGATCGAGCTATTGGGCATACAGACACGCTGTGGGATAAACAGCAGCAACTAATTTACATCCAAGAGCATACAGACACGTGCCCACACAACAACAATAATAATCGGACATTTACAATAATCATTCGGTCCTCAGACAACAGCAACGAATGCAGATGCATCTGCAATACACAGACGCCACCGCCGACGCAATGGAATAAAGCAAGCAATGGTTCACAGCATGGACTCCTAATATGACTAGAATTGGCACCACACAAACTACATTGTGTCTTTCAAATGCCGCACCACTGTTTTCCTATAAGTCAAGATTTGGATAATTTTTTTGCGGACATGCTGCCAAGAAAGTTATAAATCAAAACATGATTTTTCTTCCAAACTCACCTAACATACGGTATGCTTTTGAAACTACCTGGCAAAACAGAAAACTCATAAATTACTTTTTTTTTCACTTAAATGCCTTATGTGCTGCTTTCCCGACAAACATACAAATGTTGAAAGCTGAAAACACCTTCAAATTATCACCTGATCACAAAAAGAGATTGAAGCATCTTACCAACTGTTATCCACACGCTCGACATGTCTGTTATGCTGTTGGTGCTGCTCGCTGTGTCAAAGTTCGTCGTTGTTACAACTCATGTGAAAGTCAGTCGACAGTATAACGTGGGTATCGCATGTGAGCTGCTGTTAAAACGTTGGTGATGAGAGGACAATTTCAACTTTCAGCCAAACAGTGCACCGAAACATTATATGTGAATTGGAAACTCCCTTTAACTGAGCTACAGCTCGAAACAGCCCAGCTTTTAAGTCTTGTAGTAGTATGAATGAGATGCACATCATCCAGACTGAAGAAACGAAGCAGCAACTGCGTGAAGTCTGGCAAAGCACGTTATGCAGCATGTGAGTTTATTTTTTTGATTTTCTGTTCTGCTATGTAGCGCAAAAGCACTGGTAAGGTGAGGTTGGCATGTAAAGAACCTATGATTGTTTACTTTCTCAGCAACACATCTGGCAAAAATTATCAATATAAATTCACGTATGTCGAAGTGATAGTAAGAGACAGGCGCAACATTTTTATAAGACGTAGGGTATATTCTTTGCTAGAGACGGCCTAATTAGGCAACATTCAAGTTCCAAACAGTAACTGTGTTAATGTCATGGTAAAATGTTCGAATCACTCAACTGTTCCCATCTACATGTAAATTACTTTGCAGTAAGTATCTTACAAGCAAGACTACACCGGATAGCTTCAACACAGAAAATAACCGCAACACTGCACTATAGTGTACAATGTGCCATTAACTTAACCGTCGATGCGTTAACAGATATGAAGAGATTTTCACTAGCTGTTAGCCGATCTGTACGTCAATGGAAAAGTGTTACCAGCACGAGAAGAATTTGAATTTTCTGGGACACAAATTCGAGCACTGTTCAGTGACTCATACGACCGTGCGACTCGGCGCATCATCAGTGACTGCTTGCTGTTCTCCGTCAACGAGACGGCGTTCCGATTAGCGTCAAACTGGTAGGCAGGGTAGCGGCGGATGTTGACTGCCTGCTCAGCAGCGCTGTTTGCCACACGAGACTGCAGCAGCTCTGCAGCGTCAGCAACATTCGGCAGGCGGTGGACTTGCGTCGCCGACTTTGAGCGACTAGTCATGGACGGCACAAATGCATCGTTCTCGAAACTCTTGCTCTTGTCACGCAGACGAAGCTTCCGGTTGGCCGCGTGAATCAGCGACAAGAAACGGTCACGAGTGGACGTATCAGTTGCTGCAAACACAGTCATCCGCGTGTCAATACAAGCAACAACTACAAAGCCCTCACTCGAGGTTGCACTGACCACTGCAGCCGACCACAAATTTTCACCTGGCTGCTACTCATCTAAAGTATCAGATTCGAATTTGATTGCCTATCATGGTATCATAATTGGTCTTTCCGACTTCACATTAACTTGTAAATCAATCAGCTGCATTTTGTTCTTGTGAAAACAAGAACTTTGACCTATGATACTTATTGGGCCCATTCCATGGATCCATAGCAGTCCCCTGTCACGCGTTGTCGTCGTGGACATTGATGCGCAGGCGGCGCGCAACAGTACCACTAGCGACATCTGGTGAATGGGCGTGAGGCGGCTCGCAGTGGCGAATGGGCCCAACATTTTTCAAATGCTTCTTGTTGTAGAATTCGAGATCTAAACAGGGTCACACTGAATCACTGCTCAAGATAACTAGGTGAAAGATAATTCTGTTTAAGATACTGCCCAGACACACATACACAGACAGACCAACTACTCTAGAAGTATACAGTGAGCTGACAAAAAATCTGCTGTCTAAGTATGACAGGATTTCTGTAAAGCAGCACCTTGCTATGTTTGTGAACTCACTTTTATTAGCTGTATCGCACTCTGAAAGAGACTGGTGTGGTGTTCTTCTGTGTCTTCTTCTTGGGGATTTAACAATGATACTACTTGCAGCTGAATGCTGCTAGCTACATGCGTGCTGCTTTTTGCGATTCCAATATTAGCCATATCCAGGTCTTGTATATTAATGCTGTAGCAATGTACCAATTCACTGCTTTATTGCAGTAATAACAATGCGATGACATCGATATTATAGCACAGTGCATAATGCAATACAACACTGAATGGTTAGCATGCAGAACCAAAACTGCCAGTACGTTCACACAGCAAGACCACCATAATGGGGAGCATAATAAAGCTGTCACAAAACAGAAAGAACTACAAAATTTAAAATGCCTAGCTTCACCCATTCCAAATGCACAGGGAAGTGCAAACAATTTTAGAAGGCAGTTAGACATCCCTGTTCATACTGGGATAATTTACCATCCTTTAGCTAGTATGTTAAAACAGTAGTTGTTGGTTGCTATATGGATGAACACAGGCATTCCACCCCGTGCAGGCACCGGGGTCTAATGTGCCCTAGAAACATTGTATATTTTAGCACTATATATACTGTTTGTGTGCTTGTTTACCTTATAACCTGCTTCCTCTGCTTGTTGTAACTTACTTCCTTTTTCTCTTGTTTATATTATCCTACCTTATTTACTTCTCTTGTATCGTTTCCTTTGAGAACAGGCCCGCTACGTTTCCAGGCCAGATGTCGTAAGAGGCAACTAAACCTGGGTTATAATTGGTCTCAGTTTACTGTATGTTGTAGTATTTTTGTATTTAACGATTTATAGTTCGTTCATTTAATGGCTGAAGGTTTAGTTTTGAGTTAGCCTAGGTTTATTGTGTTGTTTGTGGTTGCTCTCCAGGCTTTGATTTTGATATTCTCAGTACTAGCCGAGAGACTGGCATGGAAGAGCATCCCCAAAATGAGCGATTTAGTGTTGAGCTGGACATTAAACCTTAACAGAATCAATCGAGAACAGGCATTCTGACTTCAATAAACAGAGTGACCACAGCAAGTACAGTCAAATGATCAACTCGTACAGGTTACACAACTCCACCACTACATTGTTGGATACACTGTATATTTTTTTTAATTTTCTAACAATACATGCTCACAAGGATAAAACTTGTGGGTCTTTTGAGATAAACAGCTTATTAGAGTTGACTCGCTAATGAACTTGATGGGAGATATTATGCTTATAAACATTCTGATCTCTGACAAAAATGCATTAGAAGGCAACAGCTCACACAAGTGTATTTTTTTAAGCTTAGCATATCACAATATAATGACTAAACGGTGGCAGTCGACAAATTAGTCACTTATTAGTCTATTAACAGTTGTTTTAATGTTCCATAATATTATCAAGTGACCACAACTGTTACATACATGCCTCATGCATATATGGCAATGGAGTAACTAGTTAACTGGATTGAAATGTCCATAGGTTAACTGCAACACTTGAGGCAAAATGGCAGGAAAGAATGCAATGCAATCTGATACAACAACAGCCATGCACCATCAAATAACAAAATAACAAAAGGGTGGCAACAGGCAATGAAGCACAGTGACTAGACACTCGACAATCAGCTCGCATGGCACCTACAAATTGTAGAAACTCTAAGGACTGTTGACAGTGCACACGTGTCAGAACGACAGGCTTGTCCGCTTGTCTGCGTGATGCCAGCATTAACACACGAAAAACGTCAAACATGTTATCAATTCTGAATCCCACAGTAACGTACGGTGGACAACAGACTACCATTCAAGTGTACACTGCTGCCGCATATCCCAGCAAATGTACAATTATGAATATTCACTGGTACCGTAAAAATAAATTATATTTTCATGTCCAGTCATAAATAAACTGCTAGGGAAGAAACAGTGTAACAGCAGGTCCCCCAGTACCAAAACCACTAATTCTAGTCTGTATTAGCGCTTTGCACTAGACCCGGTTGCTCACGCCGAGTCGCTCGCGCCTTCGGTGCTCACAACCGTGGTTCGTTAAACTGTCAGCTAATGACTTGTATTTAAATCGGCCGTTCTATGAACGGGTGACAAATCTGACGATGACGCTGTACTGATCCAGGGGCCTGATGCTTTGCGAATGAGTTGGACCATGTGACTTATCTAGAGGGCTATCGCTGGACGGATGCGGGCAGCCACTGGGCAATGTAGCCGAGCTGTGGGAGGCCTGCAGCGTCACGCCCGACGGTCTGCCAGTCAGCATTATTCTTACGTTTCTATATAAGCAGAGATAAGGTGCAGGCTGGCCAGTGGTCATATGCTAGCTTTATTGGATTTTTAAAACCCTTGCCAGGTAAAAGCATCACAAAGGCATCAGCTTCAATGCTATGTTCCTCACGGTCCACGCAAAATCTTCTTTTAACATGTTACAACGCACTCTTATTTGACAGTTGTGCCTTGCACAATGCACAATTTTTCGTTCTAAAGAATGAAGACAGTTCAAGCGAGGTATCCCTACTGCTGCTATCAACGACTCAGAAGATACCAGGTGGAATTTAGCTCATGGTCATGCATCTGTTGTCCTGACGACATAGTCATAGGTGGTCCAAACATGTCTCCTAGCAAGACGAATTAACTAACATCTGCCTACAGTACATTTGTCCAAACGAGCTTAACATTTTCTACACTTGCAACCAATACAGGTAGATCTACAGCACACCTGTCCTTGTGCAGCTTTACGATACTGTGTCAGTGTCAGAAACAAAGACCGAGTCAAGCTGTTGCTTGTCCTACAGGCGTGACAAATACAAAGTACACAAGATAAGAGCTGAGAAAATCGGCGAATTCACCACTTACCGAGACTCTCAGCTTTGGCGAGCATCTGCTCGCTCATTCCTGAGATTGGACCGGGCTCAGTCGGCACCTCGTCCACTGGAACGTTTACGTCTTCGTCCCACGAACTGAAGAACCAATCGCACTGCAACAACCCATCAACAAAGACACTACTCCATTCACAGTGCTATCACATCTTGACAATTACGTACGACATATCACAGCAATATAAATACATTTCCAATCCTAAATTATAGCAACAGTGAACATAATATCCACATTATAATTTACTGCTACTGCTACTGCTAAAAACTGAAAACCAGCTTTGGTGGTAAGTAGATGAAAATATATAAGTTACAAAAACCGCTTTTAAACACTGAGAAATTCAATCAAATTCTATTGCATTGCTCCAATACAGCTGTATGTAGATGCTAATTTATTGGGATTTAGCTGATAGATCCATAATTCTGTATTATGATGCCGACCATGTCTGTATCATGATATGGTGTATCTCTCAAGAAAAAAACACTACAATTCCACCCAAAACGATGCTACATTAGCTCACAGCACAGTAAATTCAGTAAAACAGCTTTCATTTGTTCTGCTTGTGGTTGTCTGCACAATAAATATTAGCTTCTGCTTTTATATGGGAAAAGTCCTGGTATGATTAAACCAGTCTGTGATATCCAGAGTCGGGTTAAAACAGTAATACCAGCAATGACAAAGTGACAATATTTGACGTCAGATTTTATGCTGGAATTAGACAACTGTGCCTATTGGCTACAACAAAAAAACACCTATTTAATAGCCCTTTGTCTGGGACTATCCGGGGTAAGCCAGTACCAGAAAGGTAAAACCAATATGGATTTTGCTAAAGCAAGAGACAGTGAGTGGCAGTGGCACTAGCTTGGCAGTTGAAGTCTGCACCTCACTCCAGACAGATAACCATGTCAGCACCCTAGCGGCCAGTTTTTACAGGCCAGACACCCTGCCACCCAGCCAACAGCATCAAAACACTGAAGGCCTACTGGCTAAACTGTGAATAAACATTAATTTGGTGTCTAATATAGTACGTAAATAACTAAGTTTACTTGAAAACTGCAATCAACAAAGATAAAAACTAACAAAAGTGCAAATATGAAAGATACAGTAACAAATCGTAATTACTCAGTCGTTTTGCGATGCAGGCACATCTCAATATTATCCGCAAATGGTGCACAAAGAGACATATAAAATAACACAAAAAATAAATGAAAGGCATACATGACTAATGACACTTTCAACAACACGGCACTGGTCAGCATTGTCTCGGGCCATGACCAAGATGCTGCTGTCTTGCGGTCGGACTAGAGTTGGACCAAACATTATCGCTAAATTGTGCACGTCCATCTGCAAAAAGCAAGCATAGGGTGCTCGTCACACAAGCAAAAAATATAGCATGTTTTGTCCATTCAAAAACTCCTTAACCTCTAACAAAATACAACACTATAAACAGTCATTATTGATTTGATAAAATACCCCATTGTAAAAATTTGCTTTTGAATTTAGAATCCAGTTAACCTAACATTTCGTTGTACGCTAATATATACAGGACATCGATTCTGTGGGGTGTCGAAAATGGAGGGTTCCTAGTGACTTGGCCATTGGCTGTTAACACTCTGCTGATGTGACTGCGCAGCGAGTGATATCAACGATGTAAAAATAACTACCATTACACTATCATTAAAATAATAATTTTTAGCTAACTCGACTTTTCATACACAAGCTGCTATTGTGGCCATTTGCTTGTTGTATTAGAAATGCAGTGGTTTCAAACAGAAAAACTAACTAACCACAGCAGTAAATGCCGACTTAAACATAGTGACATAATTAAGTGAGTTCAGATGTCAAAAACTGCGGACCTTGTTTTGTTCTTCCCGTGTGGCAACTCTGTTAAGATGCTGCGCGAGGAAACGGAACGTCTCAAAGTTGTGCTCGGGCAACTCGTGAAGCAATTTCTTGAGCTTGAGCATTCGTCGCTCACTGTTCTCTGTCCGGTTTACGGCAATCACACACTCGTACAAATCTACACACACAAACATGTGGGAACATACAATTCAGATAATGGCTGGCCATCACAGCACGTAACAGGAAACACATCCAACATTTAGTTCCTTCAGCAACCATCAGACAGTTATTCCATCATGAATCAAGCTGTAAAGAAAACTAGGACAACTGCAGAAAACGTGACAATCGACAGGCATCAACGGTGCCATCAAAAGATAACAATGACATTATCACGTACCCAGTAACTAATCTCCAACAGCACAATCTAATATCTAAATTAAGATAAGTTGGAGCTGATTCATGTAAAAAAAATTATAAAGTGCCAACCGTATTATTACGATGACCACATTAGAAGCAATCCATTTACTGTTACATAACTACTTCGCGATAAAAACTAACAATATACTAACCATCTGTTATTAGCGAGTCTGGCAGCTTTCGAAAAAACAGCTTCAACAGACTGCTGACGGAATTAACGTCTTGCCACTTTTCATTATCAGGACTTGCACTTTCTGGATCCTACATTACACACAAATAAACACTACCCATTTTGCATTTGCACAACTAGTACGTGAACATCCTTTCAAAGACAGTGTACAGTTATATCTGCACAAAAAGGTGGTACAAATTACACAATTAATCATCCAACCTTCTGCTAATGGCCTCAATAAGCAACAAGCTTTATAAAGCTCGCACTGCATGTAGTTAGTTATACCAAAAAACTTTGCCCATTCAGTTGATTCAAAATGCGTTAAAATACAAGTAAGTTCTGGTCCATAGCCGATACTACAGAAAATGTATATTGTATATGTACCACGACAATACATCGAGTGGAATTCCAGAACGTACTACTGTAAGATAAATAACCTTCGACACAAACAATTCTAGTTATCACCATAAAAACAATTACTCATACAACTCTTGCATAAACAGGCATCAGCCAGAGTAATGTAGCACTGAGGCTGCATGTACAGACCCTGTTTAACTCTTCAACTAGATTGTTGATGGCCAGCGAGTTGCCCGGGACACGGTAGATTCCCTGATTGGCGAGGCCACGCTCTTCTACAACCTGCGTGCAGACCTCAACGACCAGAGGCACCAACTGTAATGACAAACAGCATCATCACGTCATGATTACTATGAATTTAATAGCCGACAAAAGTAAATGCAATAAATGAGAAGACTTTGTCAGCAGGCATTGTTGGTTCACTGTATAGCAGCAGGAAATCACAAGAAAGGTAAAGGTACATCCGTAGTCTGCCAGGACTGCAGTTACCTTCTCAGCTTCAGCCAGTACCAACGTACAGTTCGGTGAACAGAGTCGCTTGAGTGTGAGTGACTTGCCAAGAATTGATGTGCAACAGTGGAATAACTGCGGATTGAGCCTGTGAGCTATATACTGATTGTCCAATTCCATCATGCAACACCACGAGAAGTAATAAGTATTTCATGTCTGTTTGTGTGCATGGTTGTCTGTGAATTCACAAAATGTAACAGCACTAGTTGTTTATCCAGCATGCCATGGCAGCACTGCACACGCTCTGTAACTTATTAAAATTAAACAAAATTTTCAGCACACTAGATCACAGCAAATGAGGTACCTGCAGGATAATTGTATTTCATTGAGCAAGCTTTACTGTCTGCTCACCCTCGCTGCAGCACCTACTGCTTTCAAATTATCGAGAAAACACTAGAGTTCTCCTCATATGTTGTTACCTACACTATCTCTGTATCGTAAAATTAATACCTTTAAACCAGAAATATTTTTACAAGTTTCACGTTTAAAGAATTTACACTGATGTTAGCATTAAAACGGTGAGAATGATCACTAGCTAAATAGTGTGTAGTATGCATGTTATAGTACGTGAACCGCTAATACAAAAATATACCTCATTTGCCAGCGACGGACAACAACATTCGAGTGGAATTCCGAACGTGCCAGTTATCTCATCGGGCTGCGAAGGCGGATCAGATGTTACAACAGCCGAGCTCGAACTGTGGCGCTTGAACTTCCGCACAACTTTGCCTTTCCACTTCCGATGTTCCTTCTGCTTCGGAGAAAGACTTGGTTCTGTGCAGACAACAGAGACGTCACACAGACGAGACCTTCATGAAAATCATCATCATCACTGGCTCCACCACCTCCAGGCACAGACATTACTGTACTGTTCAATACGACCAAGCTAACATGCTCATCTAGAAATAACAAAGTCAAACTATGAACATCTGAACAAAAACACTGCGGCTGTCATCAAAGCGCATGTTTAAAAATTTACTTAAGGGTCTAGACCAGGGATTTCTAACAAACAGTTATTCTCCAGGGGGGACTACAGGGTTTCATGGGAAAATGGGACTAGTATGCCAGACTCCAATTGTTGAAATACGATGTTTTAGCAGATTTAGTTCCTATCATTGCCTAACTAGGCCTAAATGTTATAGATGTTCTGATGCCAAATACAACTTAGCACATAAAGGAGTCAATCTAAATGGCATGCTTTCTTAGTGTTTCATTGCATAACATATTATATTGTTCAGAACGCATCTTTCGACTCAGACAATATTGGTCACTGGTCTACACAGACTGCTAAACAGACTGGATCCAGTCAGACAGCTCACCGCGGTCAGGAAGCGTCTTCTTTGGCCGTGTGCTCGGCAGTTGTGGATGGGAGTTGTGGTGACGACTGGTTAGCGCCCACGTAGCAATCTTCTTGCCTTTGGCTGTCTGCTCCCCAAATGCAGCCGACACCTGTTTGAAAGCATCTCCAGCTGCATCTGGCCTCTGCAATTGTTCACCACAACTTCATTACTGGCGCTATTTACCTTCCCGGGTATATTTCTGTGTTGTAATTACTCAATTTTCCATTTTCAGTTGCCATAGTTATGACCTGTAATTATTACTGCTGGCACTGACATAACGGCAGCAATGTCTCTTTTATCAAAAGTCCAATAACAAGACATAGAAAGGATGAAGGCAGGCCACAGAATCCACCAAAAACCTCTGCCACTTGTCCCAAAATTCACTTCCAGAACATGCAAAAAGAAAGAAAAACTCCGTGAAACTGGTTAATGCAAGTTCACCCGGAAATAGTCATAATTACTAATCAGTAGTTACTGAAAACCTTACGTTTAATCTTTTAGTCACGTACGGTATCACACTAGAACGTTCACCAATCACAAATCGACAAGATGAACTCACCCTGTCAACAGGATCGACAGCTGTCTCAGCTCCCTGCAGAAGCATCTCTCCAGACATCTTGCTGTCCGTCTTGCCCTCCATAATTCGAGGTGTCTGTAATACCACCAGAAAATGTCTCGTAAAGTATTAGTCTAACAATCGTTAATCACTGTATATAATGCTGTATGTAAAGTGTACTAAATTACTAATATATGAACATCAGCAAACCCATTTTTGTGTAATAAGACTTTTAATAAGCAACTGCTCCTCACACACAGAGCACCAGTTCAACAGTCTTACATCTCATTCACAAACTAGAAATGCGCAGCAAAGCCCAGCATGACTCGCCGTTCCTAAGCTGTTGGCACCACCTGGCAAATACGGTGGAATGAGCAGACAACTTCCGGTCAGAAATGTGATATCCTCGCCAAATTTCATCGACATCTGATCTGCCATTCAGACATTATTGTTAGTACACTGCTGCAAGACCACCGAAAACTGACCTACCCCATGCCAATAACTGTAAACCGATCTCTTGTTATCTCCAATCAATCCCCACCAAATTCGATGTGCAGTGCATATACTCCAACGGTCACTGATTAGCACCCACTTTTTGTTTTACCAACATTCCTTCCTGCTGTTGAATATAAGCCACTAGTTAAAAATATTGTCAAAAATTTTGCTGAAAATTGCCATTTTTGCCCCCTATAAAAATGGGGAGGGTCCCCACAAAAACAATACATGTATTAGTGAGAACCAGCTATGCGACATATATACCGGTACCCAACAATTTGCCATATCTCCACTAATGAAGCTGAGATTTAGTGTCTCAAAGTAAAAAATGACCATAGGTGGATTGTAAAATTCTCATTTTTGGCCCCTAAAAACAGAGGAGGGCCAATTGCTAAAACTAACACCTACCTATTAAACTAACACCGATGCCAGATATATCTATAACAATTTCCCATGTCTGCATTGGCGCATCTTAAAGATTAGGCTTTGAAATGTAATAAAAAATATTGTTAAAACAGTACTCGACAATTCTACATATGAACAGGCGAGTAAAAAGTTCTAAAATCTGCAGTGACAATGAACTGAGTGCAATTATCTCTAATGCAGCTTTCAAGACCTGTTGAACAGAACTTTCAAGAAAAAAACACATGCATTTCTCTCGAACAACATTTATATACTATTTTCCCAACTGCTGTGTTGCTGCTGCTATTATTACTGTTAGATTTATAATGCTAGGTATTAAGAACTCTTCTCACCGTTTCTCCAAAAAAGGATTTTAACTTCTGAATATTTCCAACTTTTGCAGGTGTAACTCTGACACAGCAGAACAAATTGCATTATAAATGTAGAAGCACTGTAAATCAAGTAAGTAATTACTGATCAAACAAGCAATTATTAGATAAGCAAACCCAGCTACAAGTAACAGATAAGCTTAATTCTCACTTCCTTAGTCAGCTGACTGCTCACTGACACAATTCTGATGATGCTTCCTATTCCAGATTCCTCGATGCTGTATGCAGTATTATATTATTTTTTATTATCACTCACTGCGCACTAGCGGCAGCAGAGTGTTAACAGCGACTGGCATAGTCAATGGGGACCATTGATGTTCAACCACCACAGAATCGACGTCCCTTAACCGATTGTCAAAAAAATTATTGCACAGGTGATTATGTCTGGTACCGCTACCCCAACGCCAAATTTGGTGCAATCTGAGCATGGGGGAGGGCCTTGGAAAAATGAGTAAAAATATAACTAGAATTTTTTTCTACTTTTTTTTCTGTGAACTCACCTGAATGTCAGATCGAGTGACGGATTTTCACGCTTGATGGCTCAAACAATGCGGACTCGTACAAGAATGTGTCTTTTTGGAGTTTGGTTGACACTGCTATCCTTTTAGGGGGTCGATCACCTAAAAACTCCAACTTTAGGGGTGTAAATAGGCATTTTCAAACCCATCAATATTTAAACTTTTATATTATCTAAGTACGGCACCATTCGCAACCAATTTTGCACAATGATAGAGACCACCAAGTACTTGTCCTGGGTGGGCCAAATGTCCCCCAAACAAATCCCAGATGGCAGATGGCCGCAATCTTGAAAAATTAAAAAAATCGTGATTTCTCCGCAACAAACAGACCGACCGATATAGACGAAATTTGGTATGGTAATGCATCTCGGCCCTCTGGATCCTATCAGCCAATCCAATTCTGAAATTTCAAAAATCTGAGATGGTAAATGGCTGCCATCTTAAAAAAATTGAAAAACCTGCTATCTCAGCAATGAACTAACTGATTTTGATGAAATTTAGCACGGTGATGTGTCTCAGCCCTCAGGAACCCGTCAGCTAATAAAATTTCACAATTTCCAAAATTGTAAGATGGTGGCGGCCGCTATCCTAAAAATCGACAAAATCACAATAACTCGAAAACTGTTCGACTAAATCCCAGAAGACTAATGGCCACTATTTTGAAAATAAAAAATTGCCATTCACCCTTTAAATTTCCTAAATATGTAGAATAAATATTTACTGTAATTGGTAATGAAACAGCAAATATAAATATTAAAAACTGCAGTTTATCCACAGATTTAACAGCAATGGACCAAAAACTGCAAAAATCATAAAAAAGTGATATTACTCAGCATCACAATGACATTTAGGCAATGTGATGGTGGGTAATATCACCTTTTTATGATTTTTTGCAGTTCTTTAACTTTCACTGTTACACTGTGGATAAAGTGTAGTTTTTAATATTTATTATTATTATAACTACTACTAAGAGACTAGCTTTAATAACATGGGTTAAAATGATGTACCATGTTCTTATGCCGGTAAACTGGTTAACCCAGGCTTGCAGCAGTTTCGTCAAACTTATTTACAATGTTTACGATACATAGTGTTAACACAAGTAATAGATGTCATTAACCAGCCACCACTTTCACTGCAACCATAGGCAGTGGGCATTTTACCTATTTTTCATCTACTAGCCAGCATCTTCACTTGATTAAAAGTACTGGGATGACAACTGCTGAATTACGGAGGCACCATCATAGCTGCACATTGATTAAGACAGTCAGACAGCATACAAAAACATCCCCATATAGTGGCAATACCAGCTTCATAAAATGTCACATAAATGTGAAAAACAGTCAACACACTTACAATCCTGAAGAACCCGATGGTAACGCTTGAGCAAAGGCTGCAATCAACAAAAACACAAAGTCAACATGCAACAATAGATCAAATATTGCACCATTTTCGGACAGTATTGGTCGAAAATATCAAATTTTACCTATCTCATACATATCTGTCGTACCATGCTGAGATGAATTTTAGCTACCTCTTTGGCTGGAGAAAACTAGTCTATGGGCTACAATTAGTGTTAACTGCTAAACTATGGGTTCAGTCATTTTGATACAAAATATAAGTATTACAAACAGATACATCCTGCATATACTATACTTACATACAAAGCTGCAAGTTTAAGCAATGCATAAACAAAGTACATTAATGTATCAACAGAAAACCAGGCAGTAGTAATTGTTCATCATAACCCAAAATTTACATCAGACGTGCAGATTGTTATTCTGCCAAATATGAAATACTTTAAAGTTCACCATTCAAATTCCACAAGGTACTAAGGTAATAGATTCGAGGGAAGGTGGCAAGTTTAATTCCTGTTTCACCAGTTCATTTCCGAGTACAAAAACTAGAGCTGTAATAATGTTTTGCATGGAAATTCAGCTCACATTTTTTCGTAAAATCGAGTCGTCATCGAGATTTGCAATTCTGACAACCCAAGTTTTCATCAAAGTAAAAAATCTACCATGTGGCATTGTTTGCATGATCCTAGGCTTAGCCGTTTTGATACATTACCAGTTGTGACAGACACACAGACAAACAGACAGTCACACAGACACACGATGATGGCATATACAGCGCTAACATAGAGTCGTGCAGTAAAAACTGGCCTATGTTTGCAAAACTTAGTGCAAAAAATAATAAGACGTCTTTTATGCCCATGATGTACATTAGTGTATATTAAATGCAAAAGTATTCTTCTTTCAAACAAAGAATGTCAAATGTGTAACAGCAGAATGAGCAGATCATACAATGAGTAACAAACCGTCACAAAGCTCCTCAGTTGTATGGTGCGTTGAAAACACATCTGAT
>Ga0209782_1000484_pt1 | contig 17361 bp, 13 predicted proteins | sample WorMetmaBAHAMAS1_FD_187390 | JGI IMG/M metagenome (GOLD analysis project Ga0209782, IMG submission 187390) | Marine gutless worms symbiont microbial communities from Max Planck institute for Marine Microbiology, Germany - Inanidrilus... | ecosystem: Host-associated > Annelida > Digestive system...
TTTGGAATGGTTACCTTTCTGGTGCCGCTTACTGAGGTTTTTCTGGAAAATAAATCTCAAACTGGTGTCTGTCAGTCTGTCTCTCTGTCTGTTACATTGACAACTGATGTGCATATCTTGTCTGTTTCTCTGTCATTGTAAAATGGTCGTTAGACTGCAGTGATTAACTGCGGCATGTAGAATTTCTTTCTTCTGTAACTGCTGCAGCGTAAAAGTTGGCCGACGAAGTAAAGCGGTGAAAGTAGAAGTGAGAGGAATTTTTGTTGGAGCTCGAGTGGTTCGTGGTCCTGACTGGGACTGGGGTGATCAAGATGGTAGGTGCTAGGCCTCGATACTAGAAACACTCTTATACTTGTGGTCTAGACAGTTTGAACTTAATCTATTATGAATGCTCTGTAACATTGTGCCTTGCAATTCTGTGCTGAAAACTGCTTCTGTTCAGAAAAGTTGTGCATGTAATCATGCATTTACGTGACGCAATACAGTATTTAGCACTTGCTTTTCATCTTATGTCACTTGACCGCCGTCATTATCCGAATTACTAAAAATAACTGATTATCTTTTCAATGTGCATAACCTTTCTGTGGAATCAACTTCATATTTCTCGTCATCAGCCTAATCCCAGTCTCCTCTATCTCTTACTTACTTCTTCCTTTGAGTAACAGAATTCATACAAACAAAGTGGTGAATCGACAGTCGATTCACCACTTTGTTTGTATGAATTCTCTTACTCTTTTTCTTCCAGATTAAAATCTGTGTGTTTCACAAATCTTTTCCACTGCAGACTCTCTCTCTCTCTCTCTCTCTCTCTCTCTCTCTCTCTCTCTCTCACTCATAAGTGTCTCCACAGACTATTACTGCTTTATATCTACTGCGCAAATCAGTTTATTATTTTTATTTGCTTTCCTCATTTTACTGTTTTTGGTTTAAGCTGTATCTTAGCTTTTCAGAACACATTAAAGATTCTCACATTGTATCTTGTCGTATTGTGTCTCTTGTTCCTTTGTTGTATCTTTCATTATACAGAATAGCCCAGATATTGGTTAAATATTGCCACGTGACTATATTGGCTTAGCTGTTTCCATCTTCTTTAGTGGTCTTAAGCAGTATTTGGCTGTGAATTATACATCCTCTTCTGCATAACATTATCTGCTATGCTTGTTTTTATGTCCTGTTAGTCACTATATCTATGTACTGAAGCATAAGTTGGTTTTGTGATGTTGTGTCTATAGTAATTTGATTGCTGACAGGTGGTTGTGGAAAGCAAGGTGTGGTGTTGGACATACGCGGCTGGGACAGCGAATCTGGTCGGAGTGTTGCAAACATTGCCTGGGACAGTGGATCCACTAATGTCTATCGTCTCGGTCACAAGGGAAAAATTGATCTCAAATACGTGCAAGATGCAAGTGGCGGCTTTTATTATCGTGAACACTTGCTGAAGCTTGGTAAGGCTGTTTGTCTCGTAAGCTAGTATTTAATAATCGATCACTTCACTTGCTGCCGATACCTAATGCCATAATAGAGTCAGACGTTTGTTTAGTGTTGCAAAGTGTTGTAAGAAGTATGTGTGTTTGTCTGTCTGTCTGTCAGCTCATCTGTCTTGAAAATGACACAGCCAATCTTCACTCAGTTTGCTGTCTATGTTGACTGCAGCCGTCGTCAGCAAGTCTTCCTTTGGCAGCATTGCAATGTGTTATGTGGTGTTATTGTGGATGACATAATGTTTTCACACAATGGCTCTGTGGCATGCTATGCATATTCATTAGTGCATGAGCATAACAGCTTAAACTGCTGCATCAGTTTCAATTAATTTTGTTTATGAATAAAGATTGGCAATTATGCATCGTGGATTGTGCATTAATAGTACATGTAATAATAATAATAATAATAATAATAATATAGCATTTACATGTATATAGCACTTTAAAGTCCTGTATAGGATAACAGCGGGAAAAGTCTCGTTGGATGCTGTGATGTGCAGGTGATGGGATGGAAGTATCGTCATCAGCTGCCGTTCCGTTGAAGTTCAAAATCGGTGACCGAGTGCGAGTTGATCTCGACGTAGATGTTTTGAAGGCAATGCAGGATGGTCACGGCGGATGGCATCCAAAGATGGCAGATGTATGCGTCACCTGGTTGTATCATGTTGTGACCGTTGTTATGTCATTTCATGATAGTTTTAAGTGTGCATCACCATATTATCTTTGTTTCATCCATGTTGAGATGCTGTTTATCTGGTGATGGGAAAGGTGTCTGGTCTGTAATTATTTTGATCTGGAAATCCAGTAGGTTTACTATTGAGTGACTGAGCCGGAAAAGCCGGAACCAGAATAAATCTTAAAAACTTAGGGGATATTACTGCATATCTACTTACAGATAAAAGTACCATGTAGTAGTACTAGTATTGTATTATCTAATGCATTAAACATGTTCTGGCAGGTTGTTACTGTTGCTAGCTAGTGTTAGCTGTCTGTGATGATGCAGTGTATAGGCAAGGTCGGCACAGTTCATCGTATCACCGAGCGAGGAGATATTCGCGTCCAGTACGATGGTGCCAGTAATCGCTGGACGTTTCACGCCGGCTCACTGACTAAGGTTGACATGTCTGTTCAACATGTCTGTTTCTGTTTCAGCAACATACAGTTTCACAACATACATCTCACTGAATGGCGTTGCTGTGTTGGATATGTATTTTGTTCTCTGGATGCATTCAGTACTGTGTGCTAATGTCACTGCGCTGTGGTGGCCTTTTGCGCTGTTCTAGCTTCTGTTCAGTCTCTGTTTGTTTGTTTGATGGCTACAGCAGCATAAATACTAGATCTCTAGAACTGATGTTGATTGACAGTTAAAATTTAAAAAAAATAAAAATTTAAAAAGACTAGTAACCTAAGCAGTCATATTACTCCGCAGCGCAGTTGATAATTGACCTTCATCTTTGACCTTTGACCTCAGAGTCAGTGCATGCCAAGCAACTGTCGTGATCTGTGTGTGTACCAAGTTTGTTGTTGATAGCTCAAGTCATTTTTCTTTAATGTGGACAGACGGACAGACTGACAGACAGAGTCATAGACTGTGCTAGCCATTGTATTGTGTGGAATGTGGCATCTCTGTGTTGTGTGTATTTCTGTAGGTGAGCCATTTTGAAGTCGGTGATACTGTGAGTATTGTCGACAGTGCTGCGGCAGCGGTGTCAGCTGCCGGCAGAGAATTATCACAGGGTCGCATGGACTTGCTCAAAACCATCAATGTACGTACCTCTGTATTCATTAGTCACCGGTTTGGCGACAGACTCGGCTTCCGCTGACCATTATAAATTACGTAAATTACAAATTATACATTTAATTACATCAGCTCTTTTGATGAGTGGTATTTCATCACTAGAACTAATCTTCAATTTGTGCCAACAACAATCAGTGCAATATTGCTGTCCGTAGTTGTCACATCAATATCACTTTTTAATACCAGTCCTATTTCCAGTTTTGTTACAGGTAAAAGATATCTAACATCTTCAGTGAGGAGAAATTGGCACCAGTGGGTAGGCCTCTAGTTTCACTGATGTGTCAGTTATTCAGCGAAATTCATCAGATGGCGCTGGTTTTCATTGCAGTACATTTAAGATACATCTAGCAGCGTTAACGACAATCATGTTAAGATGCTTTCAATTATCTGTAGTACTATAAGTGTTCTATGTTCAAATAGCTTTTTGTAATTTAATGGCTAAAAATTTTAGTTGATAAAATTCACTTTAGTGCATCTTGCCTGCGGTATCTACTACTTGAGAAAGACTAGTTGTGCCTCAGATACTCACAAGTAAACAACAGTCAGCTGAAAATGTAAATAGTTTCGTTATTGTTCGTAAATAAATAATTAAAAATAGCAGAGAAAGCAGTGATATGTGTTTTCTACTACGTAGTTGAGTAAGTAGATTGTGTGTGCGTGGTTTGCAGACTGTTGGCAAAGTGGGCGTCGTCGCGCAGTGTCTGGCGGACGGTGACGTAATGGTGAAAGTTGGTGATCAGTTGTGGCGGCTCAATGCCAAGTGTTGTATTCTGCAGCCGAATGGTCGGCCAGACATCACCAACACTCTGTCGGCCAGCAACAACTGTGTCATGAACCACGCTGGTCGGTCACCGTCATTATTTAAACGTTTTGTTTATAGTTCTTGTTTTTTAGCGAGCTCGTTGCTGAGTGTTTGATGACACTGTTGATGGACGAACAAAAGATCGTCCTGTCTGCATGGTTGCCACGCATCCTGGAAAGTCCTTGAATGTCCTGGAATTTGGGGGAATAGGCGTAACAGGTTGGCAACTGTAAGTCTGTAAACAGTCTACTTGTGCAGTCTCAAAGGTTTCTCCAGTTAAGACCAATGTTTGTGGCACTATGCCATCATCATGACAAAACTATAATGAGAGTTCATGCAGTTCATTCGATAAAGATAGTATATACTATCGCTGCTGTTAGTTTTGTTGACTGTTCTTATTACGTATTATACATGTCTGCTGTTGAATGTCTGTGCTGTGTAGATCGCACACTTCACGCCGGCCTTGATGATCTTATCCGAGGAGCACAGGTATACGTTGTTGACGACCCTGACAGACTGGTGCGTGCCGCTGCTCAGGGCCACCTCGACGTCGTACGAGATGTTGTCAGAAAACATCCTTGCAAGGTACACATATGTGCCGCGATTACTTGCGGTCATCTGGGTTTTAAAAAATGATAACCGTTTACAATTTTTTTTACGAGAATGTGATTTGATGAAGAAAAGTATTTTTGTAGTTTTTTGTAGTTGGAAAAAAGGGGTGGAAGACAGATAGTGTCTGAAGTAAGTGTATTTCATTGCTGTTTTAGGCATATGCGCAGTGTGATGCTTGATATCCTGCGCTATATAAATATTCTTACTTACTTATATGTTAAAGTGCCATCAATTAAGTTAAGTGCATGGCATCATACCTGACTGTATCATTACAGGTAGATGTGACGAGCTCAGGTAAGACAGCACTGCAGGTGTCATCTCACCAGGGCTACGTCGAAATCGTTCAACTGCTGCTCAAGGCTGGTGCCAACCTACAACTGCAGGATGAAGACGGAGACACAGCTCTGCATTACTCAGCTTTTGGGTACTGACAACGTCTTGTAAACACATCATGTACTGTTTACTAAATACTTTTGCATGCTTGTAGTTGCATTATATTGTGTAATAGTTGAAGTACGTAGCTCTGTGAACTGAAGATGGTTTGGCAAAGAACAGTATCAGTTTCCATGCTCTTGTGACTAATTATTTTTTGTTCAACCTGCCTGGCATGCTCGTCTGCTGGGCTTATATTTCGCAATGCTACTATTTTTTTATTCTTATTTTTATTTTTTTATGGTCGACTTTCCATACATAATCTCAGAAAGTACTGAACCAATCTTTACCAAGTTTTCAGATTTATAGAGCTTGATTAATCGTTAAAAATTTTCACAAACTTGCAGAATCAATACTATAATATTTTATTGTTGCAGCCAATGACGTCATGTCATGTACTGGTGTTATCTGGTGTTGTCACGCATATGAAAACTAGTAGAATATACCCAACCAATATTTTGCATAGTATTTTGCAGAGGCGCTACAGGTTTTTGCAAGTTTATGCAGCATTTATTTTATTTTATCACATATTCTACGACGTATGCGGATGGCTGAAGCGAAGCTGGTGCTGCTGCTGCTGTGTATTGCAGTGATCAAGCGGAAGTGATGTCGCTGCTGCTGCAGTACGGCGCGCAGGTGAACGCCGTCAACAGCAGTGAGTGCAGCGCGTTGCACATCGCGATCAACAAGCAACACGTACACTGTGTCCGCGTCTTACTCACACATCGACCCTGTGATGTCAACGTACAGGTCAACTCTACCTACTTCCGTTGTTATGTCGACCAAGTTTAGAGTTGATACCGTAGCACAAGCCATCTTTCTTTCATAGTGCGGACACACACAAAGCCACAGATGCCGTTGGTCACCCTGTCGATGCCAAGGTAGAGGAGCCATGGATAGCCATGGTGATCAGTGGCGTTTGCTACTTCGCGTGTGTGTGTGTGTTTGCACTCTAAAAAAGGAAGATGGCTTGAGCTATCCAAACCAAACTTGGCAGACAAACTACTCATGGCTGTCGCTCTGCATTCATTGACCCTGGGGTCAAAAGGTCAAAGGTCAAGGTTTATTATTAGATTATTAGATGTGCTGCTGCTGGTGTGGGTATGCGTGTCGATAGGACTGCCGAGGTTTCTAGTTTTGTCACATGACAGACGTGCTCGTGTGATTAATGCGTACATTGTTAGGATGATAGCCAAACAACGTCTGTCTTTATTGTATGTTTTTAAAGAAAATTACATTCTTTTTCATTGTTAACATCTGTGCATCTTTGTTTTAGTTAGTTTATTTCTAATTTTGCACTGATGAGTATTTCATTTCTTGTGTTTGTGACTGTTTGTTCATGCTTATTAAAAGTTTTATTAGTTGAAAGTTTATTGATTATTTACCAATTACTGTGACTATTCTGTGAAAGATAAACTGCTATAAGTAAACAAAATTGTTATGACTATTACAATTGGCTCATCACTCATAAAACTACCATTGTCGCTATCGTATAATATATCATTACGTGACCTGCATACTGCAGTCAGTCATCAGTGTGCATTGATGCATGCGTGTTGTTGTCGTCGTAGGATTCGTACGGTGACACTGGCCTGCACGACGCTGTCAGCAAAGACAACACCGACTTGATTGACATGCTGCTTAACATGCCGTCGGTCGACCTGCTGCTGCGCAACGCTAGAGGCTTCAACGTGCTGCACCACGCCGCTCTCAAGGGCAACACCTAGTATGTACTGCCGCTGTCATTCAACCATTGATCCAGTGTCTGTAGCATCTGACAGTGAACCGAGCTTTCAGACTAGTAACGAGAGACTTAGACGAGATGGCGGATGATGAATCAATGTCACTGGTTGCAGCAAGCTTCTTTAACCGCTTTGACACGATGGATATTTGGCCGATGAAAATATATGGCACTTATTCACTGAGGTTCTCTTGTAGAACAAACGTATGAAGATTACCGACGGGGTTCACGTAAACTGTGGCCATTGAAACACAGGTAGATAGGTAGGTAGAAGTATACTACAGGTAAGAGGCTATTGATGATAAATGTATTTGTACACATCTAGAGGCGAGATATGACCTAATGAGTGCTGAAACTGCCGTTAAATCAATGAGTCAACCAACCAACCAACCAACCGTGAAGGTTATGTGAGGCCGATGGTTGTAGCACGGTTGATGGCCACATTTCAGAACAAAGAAAGCTCAACATTCGGCGGCCATTTGTTACTGCACTGCAACTGTACTGTTGTTATACAGCGCGGTGCAGAAGATACTCAACAAAGCTCGGCAACTTGTCGACGTCAAGAAAGACGACGGCTTCGCGGCTCTGCACTTAGCGGCTCTGAACGGTCACCTGAGGACCGCCGAAACTCTGATTGATGTCGTGCGTCTTTCACTCATTGTTTACTTCTTAATACTTACCACCAACGTGTTTTTTCAACCTCATATCGGGTTTGTCGTTGCCTCCAGAAAGTCTTCCGGAGAGAGACATTCAGATTATTGGAATGGGCTTTTACAGGCACACCGCCCATGTAGATTTTCAACCAGCAAGGTTGAAATTGGAATAACAGTTTTTATATTAGTTTGTACATAACGATATTCGCAACACACGCTCACGTGGTGACAGTGCGGATGTGTTTGTTGAAAGAAATAGATCCACTGAGACGCTACTGGAACTGTCTCTTGTCCGCAGTATTAGATGTATGCTTGGAGTTGCACACATGTATTTGTGTAGAAGGAGACATTTGTCATTAAGTAAGTAAATAAGTAATTCTTTATTCATCACAAATGACATTACACACTTGTGTTACAACCGAAAACTAATACGTGCAACATTCAAAACTACGGTACATTATACATGCACCACAGAAAATTCTTATTCGATGATGCCAACATTGGCCGTCGACAGCCACGGTGAGAATGCTACTGTTGTGTGACATTCTAGTTTACTAATAAAACTGTTCCCAGCTTTGAGCGGACTGAGTGTGTTCAGGGTCAGGCGAACATTGAGGTGGTGAACCATCGTCACCAGACGCCGCTGCTGCTAGCGATCTCACAGGGTCATGCGTCCCTCGTTGAACTGCTTGTGCTCAAAGGTTGTCATACTAGTCGTCTATTTCTCATAGCGTGATCTAAGATTATAGTTTATAATGATGCATAAAATGTTATGATAATGTCTAGAGTGTACAGTGTATAATAATGTTTAATGTGTATGTTTAGTTAAGTTAGTTAAGTTTCTTATCACTATTTTTCTTTTTCGTATTTGCTACTGGTTTAATTTCAGTGAATAAAGATTATTTATAGTTTTCCTATCTTAGCATAATTATAGGTTAGATCTCCTGTGAGTCTCTATGCATGTCTGTGAGTACCCAGTACTCCTCCATGTCTAGGCCATACTAGCACTGATGTTCACTTCTTCTCTATTAGTTGCTATAAAACATCAAAACAAAGCAAAGATGGTTGTAAATAATTTGCATCATAAATTTGGTAATTTTTGTAGGAACAGTTTTTTGTTGTTGAGATATTGTTTTCAAAAGTTGATGAAATTGACTGATCAGAAACCACTGAATGCAAATTATAGAGATCACTGTTAGCTGTATTGTACGTGTATATTTTATTTTAACTTAGCTTATATTACAAGTAAATAAGTAAGTAGTTAGTAGTATTTATTTGCATATATCAGATGTGCATGCTACAATATGATTATGGATATTTTTGTTTCAGGAAATTAGTACGTAAATTACATTATTTGATTCAAGTGCCATTTACAGTGAGAATTTTGGAGATAGTTTGTAATGTGGATTGATTGCAGGTGCAAACGTGTCGGCGGCCGATGAAGAAGGTGAAACGTGTTTACATCTGGCGTTTGCTCGCCACGCTTCCGCTGTTAATCTTGACCACACTGCTGCCATTCAGCAGGTAGTCTACGACGCTGTGTCGTCGCATCATTGTTGACAGATGTAATATCGGTAAATTACGGTGCATACAGCATTGAGCTGAATATGAACAGCAGACTTTACTTACTTGATTTGTACAGTGGTCTCTCTCACCTCCAGTAGTCGTCGTCAGAGCGAGCCATGATGTTTGTGTGGAGGTTAAGAACGAAGATCATCACAACTGTTCCATGCTGTGTTGTGTACAATGATGCATATGCACATTTGGCTCTAGGTTTTGTTTTTTTGTGTTAATTTAGCATAAGTTTCATACTTGTGTATTTTGCACCTTGCTTCTGTTATATTGGGTTTTGTTTTCTCAAGTTTAAATACTAGCCAAGAGATTCTTGCTCCTTAAATACAATACATCGTCTACGGGTTTGACATTCTGTCGGGGTGCGTCAAGTTGTTCACATCTTGTGCAGCCGACGGTGAGTGAGCACCGTTGGTGCTGTCTGACTGGAAGGTAGCTTGGTTACACTTTAGACTCGAGGCATAGAAAAGGGATACGAGCAATCTGTCTGTGCTGCGGTGAGATTACAGCATGCTTTGCCTTTAACGTATCGTGGCATAACCCATTAAACATGGACAATGATTGTATGTCTGCCGCTTGTTGTGTTAAGTGACAGTGTAATGTAATGTAAATTAAGTGTCAGTGTATGGAGATGATCGTCACAAGACTAAGCCTGTCCATAATGCGCTAAATGTTCTAGTACCGACGCGCACACAGGCGCGTCTTGAGCATAGGTTTGAGACTGTCAGCACTACAGTCAGATGCACGGAGAGTGACAGGCGATGATAGAGCTTCACAGCGTGCATGATACAGTGTGATGTTGTTGTGATGTCGTTCACTGTAGATTCACAATGAGCTTGCCGCCGGTGAGATTGACAATCCCGCCAGTCTGGCGGTGGCGTGTTTCCTGCTGCGGCACGGCGCAAGTCTTGATGCAAGGAACCAGCGACATGTAACGCCGATCATGCATGTCGTTGATGCACACGTCATCGACGTCGCGCGACACTACGCCAGGTCTCTGTCGTACACTCTCAGCTGATATTGCAACTCAGCCGTGCATGATTTAAGCTGCACGTCCATGCGCAATGTTGTTGTTGACAAGTGGCAAGCTTGTTTTGGTTACTGTTGAACTGTTTATGCAGGAACGTGGAGTTGATGTTGTATTGAACTAGCGATGTGCTGTTGTGATGACATTCAAAATTAAAATTAAACAGTAACAGACTTGCCAGTCACTGCAAAATTTCAGTTACTGAACGCTGTTATTTTCATACATAAAGTTAATTTAACATACGAGATGTCAGATGAATTTCATCTTGTTTTGCCTTCACCAACGAATGACATTGAAGGACTAGATTTGTCGTTTGTAGCTCGTAGAGCGTGTAGCTGTGTGAGAGTGTGTGATAGAGAATTACCGTCTGATAATGAAGATGGCAGTGATGGCGGACGCTCTTGTTAACTATAGACGTACTGGTAGTCACACGTTATGGCTGTGTTGTTCAGTCCTTGCTGTTGACTGTTGTACTGGCACAGAAATGACAATACTAATAGTGTGCAGGTTTTGTATCCACTTCCCAACAGGCAGAGACCATGCAAGATAAAAAAAATATGTGACAGAAGTAGTTCAGAAAGTAGGATTTGCCATATTCAGGTGGAAAATTGGGTTTTGCTGATTTTCTGGCTGAACGTTTTAGACTAGCATTTCAGTAAGCGTGCATTATATAACGGTTAATGTTTCCATGTCAGTATTTGATCGTGTGTTTGTTAGTTGCGCGTTGACTGCGTCGTCATTGTGCAACGGCGATGACGACACTGATGCTGAGTGTATCGTTTGCTCCGACGCTCACGCTGAAGTCGTGTTCCGGCCGTGCGGCCACCGAATTGTCTGTGTTCCGTGCAGTGTCCGCATGAAGAAGTGCATACAGTGCCGAGCAATCATATCGTGCAAACTTGGACCAGGTCAGCTGAGCAAGTTAACTGCATGTGCGAGTCAAAATTGATTTCACTCTCTACTCCAGCGAGTAACTTCACTACATGCTGATGTTACTCTGTCACCACGAAACTCAGCATTATTTAGCCACACTGGCAGTAGCTGATGATGCAGCGGCCGGCAGACTGACCAGTGGCATCTGTGTCTGTCGGTATGTATGGGTCTGCGTGTGTGTGTCCATGCTGTCGATTGAAAACAGCTTGAGCTATCAACGATAAACTTGTTAGACGTACAGTATTGTAACTAATCTAGCTTTATGGCTACCAAAGACAAATAAAGCTTACTTACTTACTTACAGTGCATGGCAGTCGCGCATTGACCCTGAGATAAAAAGGTCGGAGGTCAAGGTCATGCAGTTATCACATACACTGCCGGGTGGACCCAGTCCAACTGTGCCTCCCTCATTCAGTGGAATGAGTGTTGGCAATGATGCTCGACAGCTGCGGAGTAAAGGCAGGTATGATTCATTCATTTGTGGGTCAAGATACTGAAGTGGTGTGGCCACTAAAGTTGGTCAGCCATCCCAACGACTAACTGCAGCATGACTTGTTCACTGTAGAAGACGTGATGTATTTGAGATGCGAGCACACACTGTTTTGCAGGTGGCCGCGAGATCAGTCGACATCTGTTGGAGTCAATGGAAGCGGCACAGCTGATGGAACTGCGGTACAAGATGGAACGGCTCGAGGAGTCGCACATCTGCTCGATATGCCTCGAGAACGCGTGGAACGTGGCGTTTCTGTGTGGACACAGCGCCTGCTCCAAGTGTGCTGAGTCGCTGGCTCTCTGTCACATGTGTCGCAAGCCAATACAGAGCAAGATCAATCTCTTCACGTGACTATCGTCAGTCCGCCAGCTGCATCATTGCGTTAACGTTGATTTTCTTCTCATTTTCTTTTTGTACATAGGCGCATGCACCATGGAGGTTGCGGGGGTTTGGACCTATCTCCCCCCCAGATATTTCAAAGGGGAAGACTGGAAGACAAATGCCCCACTCCTAACAGGAGTTTGTTTGCCCCACACCTCCGCCCCCTCAGTTTTCAAACTGTGGACAGTTGCGCCTATGTATGTATGTACAGTTTTGTACAGTCGTCTGAGAGTTCATGTAGTGACTTTGAGACGACGTGAATTGCAGTTGTGTCCAAGTCTTTATTAGTGTTGTGGATGGATTGGTGCTAATAGTTAGTTAGCTGCCAGACCACAAGTTTGCGGTCGCATTGTGGTAACAGTTTGTGCAATTCCATCGTTATTGTCATGTAGGCAAACTTGAGTGAGGTTTAGCTACTGCATGTTCCTGTTTGTCTGACAGTAACACACACGTTTCCTGGACAGTTATAACAGCTGAGGTTCTGCTGTGCTGTTGTTTTTTGTCATATATAACTGCGGTCCAATAAAGAATCCAGATTCTCTCCGACAGTCCGAAGCGGCAAGGTGCCGTAGAAGGGGGTATGGGAAGATGTGTCACCTCTCTGCTTGGAGGGGCTATCGACAGTTTTTTATTTTGGATCTTAAAATGGTGAGATTTGGTGCATTGTGGGAGGAATTTCACGTGATTTCAAGCTAGAAGAGAGTGCAAGCAGGTAAGTAAATGTTGAAATAACGTGCATTGAAGCTGGAAACGAGATCCGGTATAGACGACGCAAATCTAAGACAGCTTGATCTGTGACCTGGTGTGAACCGGCCCAGTTTAAGCCCTGCATAACTGTGTACTGTGTTTCTCTCAGTGAAGTCTGAGTATTAGTATTTTGATTTCATTTCTAGTGTAATGTACAGGCTGGACCAAAAAAAAACAGAAAACCTTTACTTGTTTATTCACAAATTGTGCTAAAATGTATGTCATTTAGCTTGTTTATCTGGTTTGAATATAACACACATAACATGAAACAAGCATATAATTGTTTGGTTTATTATTAAATATATTCAATAAATTTTATTTAGTTCATTACGTCATTGTAATTTGTAAATGTTGATGGATGACATACTGAGGCGTAAAATAAATAAAGATGAAAAAAAATTCTGAATGATGACTTAAGAAGAGAAAAAAGAGTGAGAATTTAGAAAATGCGTTAAGAGTTTCCTGTCACATATTTGTCTAGGGTGGAGTATGACGTAGAGGTACTAGACCTGAGTAACGTGCATGCAGCAAGGTTGTTGTAAAAGCAAACCTGAACAAGGAGGATGCAATCTCATCTATATGCAGCTCATTTACATGTATACATTTACAGTTTATAGATATTCTTAGTATGAACTCTACTAATTTTGAACTGTAACTGTTAAAATTCAATATTCCACTACATACAGTTGCTATAAAGGTGCAATAGACCTAATCTGCTGTACTGAATGTGCTGTTAAACCCTAATCAGCCAACTTGTCGTTGTTGCGCAAGAGTTCAGGGACGACGTGTGCTTGTTTGGTCCACCCTGTGTGTATGTGTCTCATCATTCAACTCTTCATTCACACTGAGTTCTGCTTGTTGAATACTCAGCTGACAGTCTCTTCTTACGTTCGTCCTGTTGCGTCATGTCCACTTAGTTGTCAGTATTGTAGTCGTCTTGTAGTCGGCTTGTATTAACACGTTGATTTGCAGCTCGTGCTTTGAATGTCAGTTGCCTTTTGTTACAATCTAGCCATTGTCATATGGAAACATCTGCAGTCAGCAGCCAGCATCCACGAATGTTTTCTGAAAGTTGTGTTTATCAGGTATTTGCCTAACTTGTTCTAGTATCTGTTTGCTCATAGAACCACAAACTTTGCCCACAAGATAAACCCGGTTGTCGGCATATCCTCTGCCTCTCCTGTTTTCAAGGTCATTTTAACTATTCTCTTTCTCACTAACCAGGCTGAAGTAGAACAACATCACTTCATTGATAACACTTGATATGCATCATGCATCACACACCACGTGGACCCGTCATGATGCAGCGATGCAGTACACATATCTCACATGTTACCCGTGATCAAACCTTGCGTCACACAGAAGCCAGAGACAGCAGTGTGGCAGTCGACCAATCAGTCAATCAGCTCGGAAATATATAGCACGAAGAAGGGGTGTGGCTGTCGTATATTTATTTACACTGCAACACGTGCTAACAACTGACTACCACAGTGTGAACTTGGTGGCGGCTGGTACACCAGGTCACATATATTATCCATATTTAGAAAGTACAGGGAATTATGCCATATCTAACACCTGCAGTACTGTACATCGTATTTAGTTGCTGGTAGGTGTTGGCAGGTAGACGCTGACATGATAGGCAGGCAAACTTTGCCACAACCAGCTGCCATCTTCTTCTGCTGTGGTAACCATTGATGCTTGTTGCCTGCCGTTCAACAGTCGCAGCATCGCAGTGTGTCAGTCATTCAGTCGTGTCATCAGCAAAGCTAAAACACAGAGTTCTAACTTTTAGTAATGCTACGGAGGCAAGAATTGCCGTTAATTTTGGGTCTTGGTCTTCTTCAAGCACAATGTACTGCCTTCAAAAACCACTATATATATACACATTTATCTGTTTATGGGCAAACTCGATTGAGAATACCAGAAAAGTGGTACCAGTGTTACCATCTTCAAAATTTCATGAAGATGCACCTATAATTTTTAGCGCAAGATGTAATATATACATCTAGCGCTTATCTGGCGATGTCAATGTCCGTCTGTCTGTCTGTGACGGAAGTGCATTGGCGCATTATAGCTAATTTAGGTTTCAAATTCCGATCCCAATTTACCGCGCATTGCGTTAACTTCACGGTGCATGCGGGCGCGAGCACTGAACTATTTATAGTTCAGTGGGCGCGAGGGAAGGGATCATCGCCGGGAAGTGTGGAGGGATCATCTTGCGCTATGCTAGCCACTGCTAGGCCCTCTTGTTAGTAATTCTAGTAGCAGCAGAAAAAATGGACTATAAAAGCAGAACTAATATTACTTTCTTGCTTTGCAGGCATGTTAACACGACAGACTGGGACCAGTTTCTGTTTCGCCATGTCTGACTGTACACTGACGCTAGTAATGTTAAGCTGATGTCAGACTACTGATATTTATCGGCCGATATTGTCGGACGATAATATTGGCCGACAAAAGTCAGTAGTCTGACATATAAAATCGGCCGACAAATTCTTGTCCGATTTTACTGAGATTATCATAACTGAGCTGTGAGAAGTAGCACTGTGGAATTAAATATCATTTATTCCACCGTCGCACTCATGCCTCCTATGTCTACAATCTATGTCTGCCGTGGTATAACGTGGTGTTAACTTACGGATCCACTCAAGCGTGCAATAGATGTTGATTTACAGCTCATGCAAGTTTGTAGGCCTATTGCTGGCGACTCGTGTGACAGTGGAATAAGTGTGTTATACAACTGTCTATCGTGGTATTAGTTTGTTAACACTCACTTATACCACTCTAGACAGTTGTATAACATACACTTATTTTACAGCGTGATAATCTAGTTTCTTTTACCCGTATGAATTTTACGTCATCAGATTATTTTAATTGTCATCTGCTGAAAAGCCATTTTTGTTGGTTGGTGTGTGAACTATTAATTACTTGCAATTTTGAAAAGTTGTATCTTGTGTTTGATCTATGGACTATATGCTACTTGTCAAGTTTCTGTGATGAACTGTTGCAGTTTATTTATAACTGCACTGTATGTGTAATGGTGCAGCAGCAGAGTACTTGGTTTCAAGTCACTAATGATGACCTGCAGTATTCTGTCTAGTACGTGAGCGTTACCTAAACTGTGTTAAAATTCTTGTAATATTTTAACCAGCTGAGCAACTTGGTGCGACAAATGATATAACCCGAGAGTGCATCTGCTGTATGTTCACAGATGGTTGAACTGTTAAAGCTCTATTGTCAACTCGATACCAATAAAAAAATTTTATTGGCTGTGAATTGACAGTACAATTTTAACACTTAAACTGTTAAAACTGTTAAACCCTTTAACATTGTTTCTGCCAGCCGTCGTGACCACAGAAAAAGTTTTAGAAAACAGTCGAAGACGTTTCTGTTTGCAACGTACTAATGCATACAGCGCATCAGAGGTTCCACGATTATGCGCTATACAAATTCATATTACATGACATTACATTTCATTAAACTGTTAGTGAGCATTCAGTAGATGCACTGTCATTGATGGAATAAGCACCATGTCAAGTGCATGTATGCAACTAACATTTTTTATTACAAAACACTTTGTTTTATGATATGTAGTCACTGAAACAGGATTATGATCAAGTTTAGTTTTGTACATAAGTCTTGTCCTTTGGTGTTGCTATTGTGAATTTATATTATATTTTCTACTGCCAGAAAAACTGCTGTAATATTGACAAAGTCCTTGTTTTTGTTGCTCAAGCATACAGCAGGCTTGCTAATACTAGTGGTCTGTTCAGTGTTTAAATGTGTATTCTCGCATTTGTGCTATATCAATCATTTTTTTTCTGATAATAAAACATCACACCAATATACAGCTATCTGTGAGAAGCTCATTTACATGATATTTGTCAAGACTGTTCAGACATAGTAACATGCCGGGTGTCTACGTGCCCAGAACCATGATTCAACAGTCATTGTACAGATGGTGACTGATGGGTAGAAATTTCTGGCCAAATGTTCAAATAGTAATAGGGTTAAGGATAGTGTTAGGGATAGTGTTGATACGCTGGACTCTTCATGTGGTAACACAGGTGGCACGCTGAACATTTGGCCAAAAATGCCCAGCTAACAGACATACTGTAAGGAAATGTCGGCTAGTGTGTGACATAATGATGCGGACTACCTCTAATCAACACAACGCAACCGTCAAGCACACATCGTAGTTAGACGGCTAGTGAGGTGCAGTTTGGAGCTCACACAAATTGATGCTGTGTCTGTCTGTAGGTCTGACGTTTTGCTACATTTTAATGAGATAACTTAGAACGTTCGTCGCAGCTTGTTCAACCAGAGTGTCAGCGGCAGCCAGCTGTTGCGATTCTGCAGACGCGAGTCAAAAACGTCAAAATGGACGCGCTGCAGTGCTTTCAGATATGCTCTCGTTGCAACCTGTTCACACAGCAGCGATGGCCAGTCTCACAACGGTCTTCTTTTATAAACTATGATAGCAGAAGCCGAGATAAAGTAAGTAAGTAATTAAGTAAGTAAATATAATTTGCAAATGCACACAGTGGTCAGCCGAAGTGCAAGAAAAAGCGCTAAGTGGGTTTGAAGGCCTGCTGGAAATGGTGGGTCTTGAGGTGATGAAGGAAGGTGTCAGGGATGGTACACTTTTGGAGGGCTGGACGGAGAAAATTCCACATTGCAGAACTAGGG
>Ga0209782_1000485_pt1 | contig 17354 bp, 13 predicted proteins | sample WorMetmaBAHAMAS1_FD_187390 | JGI IMG/M metagenome (GOLD analysis project Ga0209782, IMG submission 187390) | Marine gutless worms symbiont microbial communities from Max Planck institute for Marine Microbiology, Germany - Inanidrilus... | ecosystem: Host-associated > Annelida > Digestive system...
ACATCTCGCGCTTATGCTACGATGTCAGTGTCCGTCTGTCTGTCTGTGACGGAAGTGAATTGGCGCATTATAGCTAATTTAGGTTTCAAATTCCGATCCAAATTTACCGCGCATTGTCGTCGCGGGAAGGGGTCATCTCAACAACATCTCGCACTATGCTAGCCACTGCATGCTAGACCCTCTTCTAATACCAGCAAAAATGTTAGGCGGTAGGCCTATACTTCTAAGTTTGAACCACCCTGTATGTAATTCGTCAGCAGCGGCAGACACATGCACTGTTGCAGTAGGCCTAATACTGACTGCAATAACGCAATAGGCCTGCATGTATATAATCAACCCAATCGTAAATTCTAGCGTGGCCTCTGAGTTCGATGTTATCTGGCATCAACAGCAGTGCTACTGTTTGCCGTCATTTATATCGGTACCATTAGCGGCTGCTATGATGCTTCCACATATCAAAACATTGACATAACATTTGATTGTATCAGTTTATCATGCTGTATCTCTCAAATACGTAAATTTTGCGATACGCATCGTGATATTGTTGTTTTCTGATTCAAACTGCACTAAATTCAGCTGTCGCCGAGGGATCCGCGTGATGCGCGTGACGCTCATCGTGTTGTACACAGTCCCATTTCTAAAAGGCTTACAATAGGTGAATGACTTTCAAGGACACTGAAGGTCATCATAATTGCTGCTATTTGATAGTCCATTTATCACTTCCTATTGGTGTTCTGTTGAAACGATGTCTCTCTGTCTTGCACGGTTTCCGAGATAGGCCAGTTTTGCAGTGTAGGTGACTGCCTGTAATACAGATCGAGGAACTGACTGAATTCAACAATATACCTTCGACGTTACAAGCCACGTGTGCCTTCTGATTCATGTGACGTGGATAGAAATTATATGTCTTTCTCGTACCATCTTTGAGATATAGCGATTAGCGATGAACTTAACTGAAAGAAACTTATCACGATTATCATAACGTGCAACGAGGTTCTGTGCCTACCGGCAGTTTAGAGACGTTTTGAGTGGTGGTACCACATGGAATAAAGTTGGCTTAGTCTATAGACGAGATCCAGCAAATGAGTAGTTCAATCTTTCGCTCATATCTTCAAATGTGGATGAATGGATATGTCGTTATTCATGAATAGGCACGGTGACAAACAGATTTACTGATGATGTCGGCCTAACGTCTATAGCGAGCGCATGTTGGCTAGCTATACCTCCGTCGTTGTTTGTGTATTCTAATTAATTAAATACATCTAATGCATGGTTTGTTATTTTGTTTCAGTGTGCACTGGGACCAAGTTTGGATTACGACGTACTGGTCATGCTGGTAACTGGTCCATACAGCGTTACATTCGACTGTATCAAAACTGCGTTTATGTTGATGGCAACTTGGAGATTACATACTTGGAAAATGGCTATTACGATCTGTCGTTTTTGTCAACTATTCAAGAGGTATTTGGTGAAACTTTTGTACAATGTTTGTTTTTCTGTGAAATGGGAATAGTGCATTTGGCTATTTTTGTCAGCTTTGTCTTGATATGTTTATTGGGTTCCTGGATACATATAAGTTTAGTACGATCATTGGTGCTGTTAATGTGCACATCAACTTCCAGTTCGTGCATGTGCAAAGAATACATAAGTGTCATGGCATCTGTCAGTTTTCGCTATTTCCCCCAAATTTAGCAACCGCTAAAGGAATGTCCGATTAATCATCTCCACATTTAGACTGCAAATTTGGTGAATATAGACCAGTACTTGAAGAGATCTGGAAGGATATGCTGATTTTCACCGTGTCATCCCAAAGCCACATTTTAACGTCGTAATCTCCGGCATTACTGAACCGATCGAAGCTTACCAAATTTTTACACGATGTAGTGAGATCACAGTCGCTGTTAATGCGTCCATTGGCATTACGATGTACCAATCCCTTTCGGAATGCCAGTGCGACGAATGAAGGTGGGGTAGGCCAATTTCGCCTATTTTGGATTTTACGCCAAAATTGGTTGTTATGGCAGCGTGCCAACATCACTTGAACGATCGGAAAAATGAGGTCGGCTCATCCACCTGCAATATTTGTCTACCATTTGGTGAAAATTTGGTAAAAAAAATTGATCTAATTGATTGCGATATATTAAAACATAGCCCGTTCGTCTGGCAGGGCCAAGCTGGTATAAAACAAAGAAAGAAATTAACAGTATAGCACAACATAAATGATAATACTTGACTAAGTACAATGACTTAAAATGATAGACGAAACAATTATGGTTGCTACTCGCCAACCTGGACGTTGTTGCCGAAGGTCTGAGAAATCCAATCATATAAGACCTATGACAATCTCTTACAGCAACCCGGTTTGCCTATCTGTAGCTTCAGTGACAGCTGGAGCGTACATAGGTCTATAGCGATTTCAGAGTTCATAACCTGGCAACTTACACATGGCGATTAAGTATGGAGCGCGTATCTTTATATAACGGGGCGGGGTTCCTCAACGTTTCATTGTCACTGATAGCTTTTTTTCGTCCTTGGATGCCCACCCATAGGCCCTACAGGGAGCAATATCTGTCCCTCTTCTCTGTGTACCTATTTTGCAAACTTAAGCGTAACCTATTGACCGTAAGGTGTCAGTAAATGTAAATGCACTTTGAGAAAATTGTTAGGCCCTACAGAATCATGATGATTATCTGTAAAAAAATTTTCTCTAACAAATACAGTTTTTTATGATAGCAGAATATGTTTATTTTGTATAAAGGTGAGCGGATATGTTATTATTGCATTCGTGAGCGTGACGGATGCTATTCCACTGCGGAATCTGCGCGTCATTCGTGGTCAGTCGTTGTTTAATGATCCAAATGATCCGTATCACGGCTATAGTCTCTATGTCGCCAATAACAATGTGAGAAACTCTCCAGGTATCGGACTACGAGAACTGCAGCTGACATCACTGCGTGGTAAGTGATCAGTTCTGTAGTTTTGTTTCTTGTAAACAAGAAGCATTTGAAAAATGTTGGGCCCGTTCGCCACTGCGAGCCGCCGCACGCCGCATTGCCATTCACCAGGTGTAGCTACTGTCGCGTCGCACGCCGCCTGCGCATCGATGTCTACAACGACGACGACGACAACGACAACGCGTGACAGAGGGGACCGCTATGACCCCATGGAATGGGCCCAATAATTAATTTGTTGCATGTGCTTGATCTCGGCATTCGGAGGCGTGTTTCAAACGTCAGCGCAAATAACATCCTTTCGCCAGCTCCGAGACAGTTAAACCGGCGCTCACTTTCTATGCATAACAACACTCGTGCACGCTCTCGTGTCGTCCCATGTTTGCCTTTGATGCCCCGTTCTACTTCTGTAACGCATTCGTTATTTATCACTCACTGTTTTCTTTGAACAACAGAACCACTCGGGCTGCTGCATTCAACATGGCTACAGTTTGTTGATGATGGACTTTGGGGTCCCGACGAAGACGACGTTGTAGCCCTCTACCAGCTTTGTCTAAATCAGTTTGGCGTTCGATCCGCAGGGGGTTGAAATACGGCCAATGGCCATTCAGATTACTTTGGCTTTTTATAACAGTGCTACCTTACAAGCCGTGATTGCCATAAGGATCTCCTAGATGTTTTCACACAAATCTATGATTAGATCACGTAAATATTTCAGCTTATTTCGACACTACAGCTGCTGACACGTGTGTTGCAGAAATAATGGCTGGCAGCGTGATGTTTGATTCCAACAATGAATTGTGCTACGTGAACACGATTGCGTGGTCAGACATACTGAGAGGAACGGATGCAATGCTCGTGTTCAAAAGGAATGACTGGGAAACACTGCGGCCAGCACGGCAGTGTCAGTGCATTTCATCCAGCAGCTGTTTTGTTTAAGATTTTAAACTGCACTAAACACAACGCTTGCAACTTCGATAGGATTGCAGTTTTTGAAGAAACGGTTTCTGAATGTATTTAATATGATTTAATTTTAATGCTTAATATCATTTTGCACTGATGTCGTACAAAAAATGTTAGGCCTAGGCCTATTGGTGAACCATCCAATGTGCTGAACTTGAAGTTTAGTGGTGGTTCCGTTTAGATGTCACTAATTTACCATATGCCATATAATCAATCAATCAATCAATCAGTCAGTCAATCGATCAATTAATTAGTTAATTAACTAGAAATAGGTGGAAAAGCCTAGTGAGTAGCCTGCCCGGCTTTTTAGTAGACAGTGTTTCAATGGCTGAACCCCACATTTAATTTTGATACATATGGATCCATATATAGTCCATATATAGTCCATAAAGTAAGATGTAGAGAATACAGTGACGTAGTGAGATTAGTATAAGCTATGTAAGCGTTTTTGCCAATTTGTCGCCAATATTACACATACTAACGTCGTAATCTCCAGGGTTACTGGAAGCTGGTTAGTGGAATCATTGCCACTGTTACAGCAACGCCCCTTAGGCTAATTTATCAGAATAAGAAGGTCGGATCATTTATCTGCAATCATATTTCTATCGTTTGGTGAATATTTGTCGAAAATCTGTCCGGCAGATCCTGAGATAATTGGGGTCCAAGCTGTCACTAAAAATAGAGAGAATTAACAGCAGCAGAAAATTGTAGCCTGCAGGCAGATATTCTGGGCAGGCTAAACAAATATTTAAAAAGCTTTCATAATTCACATTGCACAAACTGAACTCAGCTGAACTGGAAAAAGCTGTCTAGTTCTGTTCTGTTGGTGAGCTTCTCCAATGGATCCAAGATGGAGTAGGCCTAAATTATAGGCTTCTGACCTTGAAATATGGCTCCAAAAAGAAAAAAATAGATGTTGATAAATTGGAATGAGTTCAAAAGAGAGCTACTAAATTAATACCAGAGTTGGCTAAAAAAACATATGGTGAACGGTTAAGAATCTTAAATCTGCCTACACTTAAAATAGACGATATCGAGAGGATATGATAGAATTATTCAAGATGATTAAAGGTATATATGACCCGATGTGTATACCTTGTGTGGAATTTAGGGAACTATCAGATGACTTGATTAGGACTAAGGAAAATAGATATAAACTTATTCAACATCATTGTCATTATGATTTAAGGAAATTTAATTTTACTAACCGGGTAATCCCCAAGTGGAACAGTTTATCTGATCATGTTGTCTCTGCCGAAACAGTTAACACTTTTAAGAACCGGTTAGACAGATGTTGGTCTAATTAGGATGTACTTTATGATTATAGAGCAGATCTCCATGGCATCAGTAACGGCACTATTGTAATGCAGTTAACAGTATTTTACGTAATATACGCATTCTGGTTCTATTTCTTAGATAGAGAGGCCTTTGGAGGCCTGCTTCTGTTTCCTGCATGTGATGATGATGATGATGATGATGATGATGATGATGATGATTTTGGTGTTAGCATGCAACTGATTTTTAAGAAGTGAAAACATTATAGAAATGCAATGTAGTCATTCCAACACTTGCGATCAACGGCAGTCAAGGGCGGCGGCATGCCCATGAAAAGCGTTATGGACACAGCCCCATGAGCTCCGAGCGTCGATTCCGAAGACGTCGAAAGCGAGACATCGTGTAAAAAATGGTGAAAATCGGTTCAGTAGTTTTTGAGTTAAAGTGGGGGAGAAAATGAAAATTGTGCTGCGACTCGGCCGAAATTGAACGATTTTCGTTCATTTGGCATACTGGCGTTCTGAAACGGATTGGAATATCACAATTTTGATTTCAGCAGGTTAATTTGCAATCATTTCTGTGCATTTCGTGAAAATTTGGTGACATTCGGATTAGTAACCCTGGAGTTTTAGGCAAAAAAATGTACGGCCGGAGTCGATAATTGTTATTGCACGCTTAGTTCACCTATGTTATGTTCGCAATGGGATGGGGCTGTTATAGGCACTCAGGTGATCAGTAAGTAGGCTAAGTGTTTTTCACAATTATTCGCTAGGGGGCGACACTGCGGCGCCGAGCGGGCTATACGCTAGGCTTTGCCACGCATTTTTTAGTTAATTAATTAGTGCAATGCAGAATCAAAGAAACGCCATAGCAGCCCCAGATGCATTTGTTTTTGGTTACGAAAAAAAACGAAAATTTGTCGGATCGTTCTTATGCAACATGACGGCAGGCCAATAGGCGCAAGCATCGTGAATTGTAGCATCACTTAGACGCCTATCATGTTTGTTGTGTTACTATGACTATGAGAGGAGTGCTGCTGATGCAGGTGGCGCATGTGATGCATCGTGTGTGACTGATGGTGAGCGACACTGCTGGGGAGCAGGACCAAACATGTGCCAGACTCGTAAGATGCTGTGTTTTGATGATTTTGTCCAGATATGTTCTGTGACAGCATGCGAACAAGTCTCAGCTGACGCAGACGGACCCGCGCGACATACTGTACACAAAGCTGGACGCTGAGTGTGATCAACAGATGACGGTCGTCGGTCGACCGTTGCAACACTTAGCCACGTCCACCGTCACCAAGTTGTCAACAACAGACCGACGACTTTCGCTTGTTTATATCGCACTCGTCGACGACGGACGTGCCAACTTTTCTAAGTCCAGAGATTGGGAGCAGGGCCAGATTTAAGGGGGGCAGGGGGCCCGGGCCCCAGGCCTCCCACCAACAGGGGTCTCCCACCAAACCCTTCATTATTTTGTTACTTACTAGTCTTGCATTTTTAATCTTTAGGCTTTTACAGTCTCCCACTTAATGACCCCAAGTGAGCTGGACCCCAGGCCCCCACCAGCTAAATCCGGCCCTGTTTGGGAGACATGGTTTTATTTTTAGAAATATCTCATTTCCTTATAACACAGTGTAGGAAAAGGTAGACTGATTGCCGATTAGTGGCTTGGCCGTAGTGGCAGTGTCGTTTGTCGCATGAATGAAGTTGCTCTACGTTGAGCCCGGTTAATAATGGGATAGATGACCGTCTTTGGGCGGGTATACCACCTCGGAGCTGGCCTGTATTGTTTCAGACGTTAGACTTGGCTTTTAACACCATGAAACTGCTAAGTTTTTTTATGTTATATTTATTTCAGTAAACATATAAAAGCAGCATGACTAGAAGCAGAGTGGATGCTGTGAGGAGTGAGCTGTGAATGTTTGTGCAGTGGTTCGCGGGCGCTGTAATGCTCGGTGTGGTGACAGCTGTTATGGTCCTGGTGAAACAGAGTGCTGCAGTCGTCAGTGTGTCGGTGGCTGCTCCGGACCTGAACGTACTCAGTGCTATGTGAGACACGCTTGCTCTGTCAAGCTTCTTTTGTTCTCATATTATAAAAATCAAAGCTAGATTCACTTTCTTTTTGTTTTAAAATCCACCGCTATGAAACAGCAAAAATCAAAATTTTGTCTGCAATTCACTGCTAGCTGTCACATTTATACAAATCGTTGACCTGTCATAATAAGCTACGTTCTGTACTTAAAATTTGCGGACAAAATTACTTAGATATCGAGTTTAATGGTTTTAAATGCACCAGTCATATGCCATCTTGGATTTTCTTAAATTTAAATTTTCTACAGCTGATGCAGTCTGAATGCCTGATATGTGTCACCATACAAAATTTTGTCGAAATTGGTGCCAATAAAAACAATCCCTTAGGAAAAATTTATTATCTCATTTACTTAACAGATTTTTTCACCAAATTTACAGCTTTCATAGAGGACGATTCAGGCCACATACACAGCAAATTTTTAACAATATTTGCTATGTTTTAAAATTTACAACCATTTGAACTTAAAAGTACAGTTTTATAAGTGAACCAGTAACTAAACTACAATTCTGATGTAAAAATAACAGAAAATGCACCACATGGATGATGATAATGATGATGATGATGCGCAGATTTGTAGAGCGCGTCCTAAATAGTCCTCAGATGTGCTGTCAGTCCCAGTCACACAGGTGGGTCTTGAGATGTCGAGCGAACGCCAGAGGCGAGAGCGTTGCAGTTCGAAGGGCAGCTGCATGGCAGACTGTTCCAGATGTGTGGGCCGGCGACCGCAAAACTCCTCATCCCCAGTGTTGTTGTCGTCCTTGGCACGGACAGTGTCCCGGTGTCAGCAGACCGGAGATGTCGCTTGCTGGCGATAGCAGAAATTGCATGACGATCATCGACCAGGTAAATTGGCGCCAATCCATGCAGGCATTTGTATCATGGCGAGCTTGTACTTGATCCTCTGGCGAACTGGCAGCCAACGAAGGTTGCGGAACACCAGAGTGATGTGGTCGAACTTTCATGCGCCCGTCACCACCTGAGCAGCTGATTTTGAACAGCTTGTAGCTTCCTCAGCAGATTGTTTTTTATTGGCGCACCCTGTAGACCAGTGCTTTACACGTATAAACACAAAGAGTATTGGCCTGAAAAATAACAATCAGATAACAAAACCCCATTCAACGTTAAAAACCAAAAACACATTATAGATACAGATAAATGCATAAAACACAGGTGATATACATTTAGCTATATTACGTCATCTGGAAAACTTTTCCCCTCAGCAGCCATACGCCTGCTGAAAAGAAAAGCCTTCAGATGACGTTTAAAGGTGCTAATGTTCATCAGTTCATGCAGTGATGATGGTAGACTATTCCAGGCTCTTGGTCTGGCACACAAAAATGAACTTTCTCTATACTTCAGACGTGTGCTCTACCATTCGTATCGTTGACTGCTAGTGGAGCGCAGACGAGGACGAGAAGTGATGTTGGCTGATACAGTGATTCAGCTTTGAAGATAGGAGGGCGCTTTTCCTGTGCAAACTTGATGCATCAGCAGACATACATGTAGTTTGAACACGGTTCGCTGTTCGACGGGTAGCCAGTGCCGGTCTTTCAGAGTCGGGGTCGTGTGATCGCGTGGATCAAGACGCGCCACAAGACGGGCTGCAGCATTCTGAACTCATTGCAGTGGTGCTATGGTGGATCTTGGAAGTCCGGCTAATACTGCATTACAGTAGTCAAGTCGACTAAATACCAGTGACGCAACGAGTTTAGCCGCAACATTCAGTCTGCAAAGTTTTCGTACTTGCTTCAACCGTCGAATGTGATAGAAGCAAGTTCGAGCGACTTTGTTGACATGGTTCTACATCGACAGTTTACTATCCAAGGTGACTCCAAGCCAAATGAGTTTGGTCTTATGTCCAGCGTTTATGGGTTTAAGATCTGATAGCTCCCTGTATTGATGGCTCTAAGCCTTGTATCTTGCTGTTACGTGATGTCACTCCTGCTAATAGCATTGTTTGGGGGTAACAATGCAATTTGTTGTCAGGTGCAATCTACAGAAAGCTACTACAATAATCAATCATTTTCGTTTGCTTTATTTATCATTGGATCGTTAGAACATGGTCAGTTAAGGTAAGTGAGTAAGTAAGTAAGTAGTATTTATTTGTGCATGTGTTTGACAGGCATGTGAACATTTCATTGATGACGGCGAGTGTGTCAGTGCTTGTCCTCCGCCGTTTATATACGATGCTGACACACAGAGTTTGGTACCGAATGCCAACGTCAAGTATGTGTATGGCATCATGTGTGTTGCCAGCTGTCCAGGTATGTTAGTCTTAAACCCTTCGTGCTGCTTTGATGTTGCTGATTGAGTGATGTGAAGGAAATATGGCTGTAAAACAGACGTTTATTGATGAATATATTTGTATGAGCTACAAACTAACACTTGTAATAGTATAGGTATTGATTGTTTCATTTATTCAGACAGTGTTTGTGAGGCATATAGGGAACGGCATCTGGCCTGATACACATGTATTGTAACATTGCGAAAATATTACTACAGCAATCTTGAAAAAAAATTTACTGTTACCAGTGGCTAACTGGGTAAACATGAAAAATGTCTGTGAAAAAAATAACTTTTTGTATTTGTTCTCTGATATCATTACGTTAGAATGTATGTTATGCCAGCTCACTTGTATGCTTGATGTGTGTATTGTTGGTTATTGTGTGACTTAGAGCCTTTACTGATTGACGGCAGAACGTGTGTTAGTGACTGTGGTGTGAACGAAATACCAGTTGATGGTAGATGCCAGCCATGTGATGGGCAATGTTCACGAGGTTTCACGCACATTTGATGATTGTATTGTACTATTAAAAGTGCTTAGTTTCTATCTCTAAAGTTTCTTCACACCAGATGTGGTGCAGTTGCGTTGCCAGATAAACTGTGTGCAGCGCACTGCATCTGGTGTGAACAAATCTTAACAACTCTAACATGGTTAGGCCTACATGGAATATAGGCTGATAGGTGAATGACAACTCAGTAAAGTCCATTATATGGCAGAACATGACATAATAGGCTTAACTGTAATATGTGAGGAACAGGCAATCTATACCTTAATTTGATGTTACTAAAGAAGAAAACAAGATGTATTGTTTTCATATGGCGTAGCTATATTGCTGTGTACACAGCACAAATGTACATTATTTGCCACTGTTTTATTTGTCTATTTTTATTAGAAAAACTGATCTCAGCTTATCTAATGTTGTATAAGCCAAAGCTCTAAAACAACAAAAATTAAAAAAAACACATGCGTTCAGTTATATATTAAATCTGGTGACTGACTGATTTAAATGTGATAGTGTGTGTGTTTCGTGACTATAATTTAGCAGTTTTTTAAATTGCTGTTTTATAGTATTGGCTCATGTAACATTATATAAACTGTGTTTATTTTTTTATATAATATGTTATTTATTTCCGGTTTTGTGGATGACGACATGTTTTCCTATAATGAGCTACATGGCGGCTTGACGCTGCTGCAGCAACGTTACTCACTGCAGCGTCGTGCATGCTGACGCCCCTGCTGCTCCGTGATACAGCAGATTGCGTCCTGTCTTAGACGACGGTGGACGCCAAGACTAGACGAGTCCTTCGTGCAAGGAGTGCCTGGGCGGAGTTTGCAATCCACCACTATCTTGTTGTGTTTGTATAGGTTCCAAATGAAGAAGAGTTGTTCGCCTCTGAAGCTCAAACTCAAAGCATTTTCTTCACTGTTCTGACCAACAAGAACTTGAACGCTAGACGCTATTGCTTGGCGCAGAAACAACTCTGCTTTGCATGCTTAGAGCTTGGCAAATGGCCATTATAACAACGATTACAATCGAGTCGATCGTTGAATAAAAATTGACCTCGAATTTGAACGTGCAGGCTTTGTACGATCCAAAAAGATAAAGTAAAATTAAGGTCTCTTAAGAAACCGAAACATGTGACGTGTCACGTGTTCGCCTAGACCACCCACATTGTCGTAGCGCCACCTGGTTTTGCGGGGGTGGTCTTTGGTCCGACGTTGTTATATATTAAACTTCATTTTAAAAAATCAGTTCAGTGGTTTCTGATTTACAGGGGGTCAAATATCGCCCTTCGGCATTGGTTTATATAGGCCTATACAACAGCTTTTGACTACAGTCCGTGATGGTCAGCTCAGTCAGCTGACCATCTGGTTCACAGCGGCCGCGCCAGCGTGCAAGTTGAAGCCGTTGTACGATCCCCAACAAACATGGCTGACGCCATGATTGCGGCTGTCGCCTTCAACAAAATGACGTCAAAATGTCGTCACTCGACCGACCTGCTTGCGGCCATAAGCTTATTTGTTGGGAAAGATCTGCTAGCCAATCAACGGCTTCAAACGCTTTGACGTTTTGGACGTAAGAAATCTAAAGAATATAATAAATATAAGTCTGTGATCTTGTCAGCTGACTGTGATGGTCAGCTAGAGAGATGACCGTGCTGGTCAGCTTTCTAGGCAAGTAATAGGTCAGAATATTGCAATTTCCATGTTCTTCATAGCTCTTTCTGCTGATCCCTTGAAATTTAAACTTAATTTTTTTAATTTTTGGTGTTTAATGTCATTAGTCCACTGTATTATGTATGTTTGATGCTAACATTAACCTGCACTGCAGTACTGTAATCATAGAACTGTTGGACGTATCGGACTATAATACACTACTCATAGATATTGAAGTGGTTGTTATTCACATATTTGTTTGCAGCCTTTGCAGCCTGTGATGCTCCAGAATACATCAATGCAGACAACATTGCCAACTTGATTGGCTGCACTGAGATTCGTGGAATTTTGCGAATACTGAACGGGTAGCTCAGTTTACTGACACATCTCAATTATTGTGTTGCACGTCTATCTGATAACATGTATTGTAGTAAGTAAATCACAGAAACAAGTTACAGTACATGTGTCAGCAAACTGGTAGAAAAGCATTGACAATTTCAGTTTTTTATTGAAACTTTCATGATGCTATTCCATATATCGCATATAATAAAACTTGGTGTTATAACTGTTCTGTTCTTACAAAGCTGCTGTGTGAACTTTATTTATTTGCAAATTCATTGTTGTACAATATATGGTTCATTTATCTATTCTATCAGTCAGTACTGTGGTAAAGCTTTTATTGTTTGCAGATTGAAAGTCTTTATTGTTACCTGTCAATTCTGTGAAGGCTTTTCATTAACACAAAAGTGTGTAAAATAGATTTGCAAAAAGATGTTGTGGTAACAGTGGGCTGTTGGAAGAAACAAGGCCGGTCGAACGCCATCAGCTCGACATACTTCTCTCTGTTGAAACAATCACTGGTGCTCTAGTTGTGAAAACTAATGACTCCAGCATTGCTGATCTGTCATTTCTCCGGAATCTACGTACTATTTATGGCCGCCAGCTCGAGTGGGTTCTTTGTGTGTCGTCTTTGCATTCAATTAGTTTCACAAACTTGTATATTGGCGCTTTAGTTTGATACACCTGAGGCATGCTGGTACCCGATACATTGAAGAATCCAAACATCACTTCTCGTCAATTACTATCTGTTCAGTTACCATTCATTTATCATTTACTGTTAACCATTGCACTGATTCACTTGAATTCAAACTTCTCAAACCTTTTATATCACAATCTTTTATTGCTTTGGATCGACTGAATGAGTTGCTTTATACACTGCCAAAAGCAAACAGAAAATTCTTGCAGATTAATTTCACTTTTAGTGGTCATGGCTTTGAATTAATTTTCAAAATTGTCAAAATCTTTCTGAACCTAGGTTATAGAATATCTAATACTTTAAATGTGATGACCACAGACCATTGATGCAAATTATAGAGCAGTTGTATGTTTGCTATCATGTAACAGTTGTGGTTGAAATAGATGACTGTTCAAGGTATGATACACAGCTGGAAAATTGTGTAATGACGAATGATATGATTACTGCACAAAGCTAACTTGATGAAAAGCTGTGCAAAGTCTTATTTGTTACTCGTGTATATTCAGTGCACAACGGAATGCTCATTTGAAAAAGTGAACTTTAAAGTTTAAACTGTTATATCTTGTAAACCATATCAGTTATTTTAATAAAATTTACAGGATATGTACTGTAAGTACTCTTGTATAAAGTCTGAAAGTTTGGCTCAAATCTGTACTACTGTTGTTGAAGTATAGAACTTTTTCTATGGGATTGTTTTTTTATTGGCACACACACCCTGTGTATGTACAGTATATGTGCTGTCACCTAACCTGTGTGATCTGTAGCATCCAGAGTATATGTATGCCAATTATGCTGTTTTCTGCGAAATACAGTGGTGTTCTTTTGTGTATGAGATTATGAGGTCATAAATGGTGATCGTTAATGTTGACCAGGCACGGGTCGACAGCACTTGTAATTGTTCGCACATATCTGCAGTCGCTTGGATTGCAGTCACTGCGCAGTGTTCCTCGTGGGAGAATTTTCATTGGATTCAACAGTCGTCTGTGCTATGCAGACACAGTTAACTGGGAGATGATCACTGGTCGGCAAAATGTTGCAAGACTGAGGGACAACAGTCAAGAATGTGGTATGTCGCTTAATGGCTCAACATGTACACCATTGTAAATCTAGCAGTGTATGTCGGTGAGTTATGCTATAGTGTGATATCATGGATAAAATACCAGCATGAGCAGTTAATACTAAGCAGTATTCAACAATACCGTACTAACTCAGCAACATCTCTGCAAAAAAAATTACCAAAATCGGTTAATGTGCGTTGAAGTTATAGTGTGCTACATCGGTGTCGTTTTTTGAGACACGATATAGTTCTTGTTTGTTACAGGAAGTTGCTCCAGGTTCTGTGATTCAAATGGCTGCTGGGGACCAGGTGATGATCAGTGTATTCAGTGTGCTGGGTACAGTCTGCATGGACGCTGTGTTGACTTTTGTGATCTCGCTAACGGCTACTTTCTGAACTCAACAACGAGGGAGTGCTGGCCATGCCACCCTGAATGTCTCAACTCGTGCACAGGCCCAGTCAGTTTGATACTGCATCATACCTGTCATTAAGATTCAGTCTTCTGTTGCTAGTTTTGTATCACATTGTTACATAATACTTCTTCAGTTCTGATGTGACAAATTGTTGTATGAAAAAAACTGAATGCTTTATATACTGTCTCTCTCAGTTTGTTTAGTAGTAATACGTTTGTTGTATCTGCAACTTTTCCATCATTTTTCTGACCCTGTTGGTTAGGTGACAATGACAGGAATGGCATCCTGCTGTTGGTATCCCACAGTTTGCTTTGAGGACCAAGCCGCACTTGGCTAAACTCAACTCTGTATCGTAACAATTCACAATCTTCACTTTTTGGTAGAATAGATATTTTAAAGATAAAGGTAAAGGTAAAGAGAGGTTAGATACTCGTCTTTACCACAGCCAAGTGCAGCTAGTACTCGGTTTAGTGATCCCTGAGGGATGCAAGGCTGAATTGACCTAGTTGGCTGGTTACATACCGAGGTAGTAACCTGCCCAAATGCAGTTACCCACCCCAGTACTAACTGCATGTGACACAGAGGAACTTCGTTCATGCAGCATATAACTTTCCACTATGTGAAACTGCCAACAATGGTTGAAACAGGATTTCTAACATAGCTTTTAAGTACACTGACGTTTTGAAACATGCCACAGTTACTGTCAGTGCTCTTAGTCTTAGCCAACATTGTGCTGTTGTACTTGTACAGGGCAGTGATCACTGTGATGCATGTCGACATGTTCAACATGGTCCTCAGTGTGAAGCAGAATGCGCTGAGTCTACATACGCCGACTCTGCTCAAATATGTCGTCCCTGTCATCCCAACTGCATCAGTGGCTGTACGGGGCCAGCAAACAGACTTGGTCCTCGTGGTTGCAATGCCTGTGACGTCGTGATTTATGAACCAAATGATTCATATTGTGCGAGCCCGTTGAGCGAATGTCCAGCAAACTTCTACCCAATGTACATGAGAGACTACTTGAATGGCCGCCGCTATGTAGTGAGAACCATATTCTTTTACTGCTAGTAGCATTACCAATATATTATTGTTCCTATATAAACTGTAAGAATTTATATAAAACAATACATATTAATGGTAAAATCGTGACAAAATACCTTTCTGGCTTACGACATGTACATGAAGGTCGTCTGTACGACAAAGTAAAGTAAACAGATCTCTCTCTCTGTGCAGTCGCGTCAGCAGAGTGTTAACAGCCAATGGCTTAGTCTATGGGAACCCCCCATTTTCGGCCCTTTCCCCACAGAATCGACGTCCCTTAACCGCCAAAAAATTTGTCACAGTGATTACGTTCACGACTTCTACAGCTATGCAAAATTTGGTGGAAATCCCTCTGGATAAATAGGTGAAAATTAACATTTTTTATTTTACCCATTTTAAGTGACTCACCTACAGGTAAGACCACTTGCAAGATTGTCATGCTTGATGGCTCAAATGACGTGGACTCACCAAAGAGTGTGCCTTATTGGCTTTTGTTGATATTACAGCATATTTAGGGGATCAAATAGCCCCAAAACCCCAATTTTGGGGGCTTGAATAGGCTATTTCCAGCCAATTGTGCCAAATTGAAACATTCATATTATCAAAACTTCTGCATCAATCATAACCAAATTTTGCACAGTAGCCGTTAGCAAGATCACAAAACTCAACACAGCGTCCATACAGACTACCCAGCACACTGAATACATTGATTATCAAAAATATTCAATGGCAGTATATTAGCTACATTCTGTGCAAATATGATGAAAATCGGTCTAGTAACTCCAGAGATTATGAGGGTAATAAATGCACCTTTTTGGATGAGATGGCAAAAATCGGCTTATCTCGCCGAATATCTCACCAACTACTGGACCGATCTTCACCAACGTTTCAGCATTGGTACTTTTGGTAGACATATATGTATGGGGATTAAAAAACCTGCATAAGTTTAGTGGTAGTCCAAGGGACGTTGCTGTGGTAACCGATTAATTTTGGGGGCTTTTTGCAGACGTCATTAAAGCTGATCGACCACTTACCCACGACACGTTGAACGCCCCCTGATTACTGACAAACAGACAATTCCAATGGACTGCTAATGGTCATTCGTAATTACCATTGGCTGAACGTCGTAAGCCAAGTCCTAATATCGACCTGCTCCTCACCACTGGTTCAAACGGGAGAGTGTAAACAATTTTCACGGTTTGATCTTGACCTTTGACCTACGACCTTGACCTACAATTTCAGGCTAGCAAGGTCAAGGTCGACCCTCATGCCAAAAATCACGGTCATAGGTCAAATAGTTCAAACAGGAGAGCGCCCACAGACAAACGTACGGACACACGGACGCTACCAATCGTATTATCGCCCCTGCTACGCGGTCTTCACTCTTTGCTCTCACATTCCGAAACGGAATGCACCATCGCACCGCGGATATGCGCATTAATAGCCATATTAATTGCTCTATATCCTATACAAAGATGGTGAAAATTGGTCCAGTAGTTTTCGAGTTAAATAGATGTAGAAAGTGAAAATTGTGTTGCAACTCGGCCTAAATTTGACGATCATCGCCCATTTGGCACTTTGACGTTCCGAAACGGATTGGAAGATCCTTTACTCTTTGCTCTGGCGTTCGACAACGGATTGGCCAATTGTAAATCCGCTTTCAAAAGGTTTAATTGCAATAATCAGGCTACATCGTGTACAAATTTGGTGAACTTCCGTCGAATAATCTTGGGAGTTTACGCTGTCAAAACGTGCAGTTTTTGCGCGTTTAGAGACGCCCGCAATTTGACGACGATCTTCATTCGTCACGTTGGCATTCCAAAACGAATTGGAAGATTGCAATTTTGAATTCAGCATAGTGATCAGCAATCATCACTTGTGTACATCTTGTAGAAATTTGGTGAAATTCGGTTCAATGACACCGGTGTTTAAGACATAAGAAGTTGTACAGTCGGTGTCCAGAAATTTTTTTATGGGGTGACTGCAGTAGGGAGCAGGGCAGCTAGGCAAGGTGGCGATTAGTAAGTGTGTTTCATTAGTATTCGCTCGGGGGCGACACTGCGCATTTATAGTATATTTA
>Ga0209782_1000486_pt1 | contig 17351 bp, 15 predicted proteins | sample WorMetmaBAHAMAS1_FD_187390 | JGI IMG/M metagenome (GOLD analysis project Ga0209782, IMG submission 187390) | Marine gutless worms symbiont microbial communities from Max Planck institute for Marine Microbiology, Germany - Inanidrilus... | ecosystem: Host-associated > Annelida > Digestive system...
CCGCTAGATGGCGCTGCCGCAGCACGGCTCCAGGGTGATTTCAATAAGTGGGCGTGGTCACCGTTCTGGGCGGCTTCGCCGCCTATATATTCTGTGCTCTAAGCACTGTAAACAAACCAAACATGAGTGTTAATACTTTTAGCAGCTTTCAGAAAAGATCCCCAAAGAAAAGTATTACAATATCTGGGACTAAACCATCTTTGGCGAATAATCAGTTACGTGTCTCTACAGGAATCCCTTCTCTAGATAACGTATTAGGTGAGTAACTGATATGAGATGCCGTGCAGTGGTTACGGATTGACGCCACGCCGGGTACAAAAGATGAACTACGGAACGGAAGTTACGGAACGTTCCGTTCCACATTTCATCCATTTTAGATGAAACCCGGAACGCAACAGTTCTGTTCCGTTCCGGTGTCATGCCAAATACGTTGCAGTGCCAAATAACTTGCAGTACGAGATTTGCGCGACATGTGTGAATTATTAACGCTAACCCTAACCCTACAACTAACCCTAAAACCCTAACCTTAACTACCTAAACGTAACGTAACCAAAGAAATAAATATTAAATAAACAGCGGCGCACGAGACTGCGAGATCGCGCACGCGCAATGGCGCAGATGAGAGCTATTTGGCACTGTGAGATATTTGATACTACACCGGCGTTCCGTTCCGGTTTTCACCCCTCTTGTGCCTCACCTATATCATGCAGGTGGTCGTCTCTCAATCCCATGCTTGCTTGCCATTGGGCACCATCTCCTGCCATTGGCCAACAGAAACATCCCATAGTAAATTTATAGGAGTGGATTTTGCTTAGTGACTGTAGTATTTCATAGCTGATGAATAGATTTAATTGATTGGTCATCAGTTAACTGGTAATCATTTAAAAATATTTGTTTATTCACAGAAAAATACCTAAGATTTGTCTGTCTTTTGCCAGAAACCCTGAAACACCATCTTTACATATAGGCTTCTTCTCGAGCAACACCTCGTGATTTTTCCTCCACTCCTTACAAAGCTGAAATCTCTATGATTCTGTCAAACTATCTCAAACTATCTTTAGAAGCAGTCTGATTCTGATTGTATCCTCGGTTGGCTTCTTAAATAATGCACATCTGTCCTTGTTCCTACAATAGTCTTTTATCACCAATCAATTCCACCCCATTTTTGAAGATTTTATCATTTCTTCTCTGCTGAAGAACTCCCCTCCCCCACCTTAGATAAAGATTTTGGACTCTCCAACTACAGTCCAATTTCTGACATTTCTCTATTATAAACTAAGAGAGTGTGTCCTTAAATGGTGTTTTATGATTATGTCACTTTCAACAAAGTAATTAATTAGCCTCCACCATTCTGCCAACTGTAAACACTATTCCATTATTCTCTTCTGTATATTCATGATCATTTACTAATGCAATAAAATTACAGAAAATATGATGCCTTTGCTTTGTGACCACTCTGCTGAGTTTTATGCTGTTAACCATCATGTTTTAATTGCTTGCCTCTCACTTTGGTTTTGTATTCATCAATTGTGGCTCTGTTCTAAACTGGTTCAAGTCGTTTGCTTCTTGATACTTGAGTTTCAAATTTTGTAACAATTAGTCTGCTTCTACGTTTCTCGGGATCTGTTCTCTGTCCTTTACCTTTCATTACGTACATCACTGGTGTTCTGCCTTTCCTACAACCACCACTTCTAAGCAGATGTCACCCAACTCTTTTTTTTATTCACTTACCTTATGTTGAGCAAAGCATTACTATGCGCTCACCTTCAAGATGCTTTTCAGCAGATCTCTTCCTCACTGACTCATTGAGTTCAAATCTAACTTGCAAATCTTCTAAAACTGAATTTCTGATTCCAAATAAATAAACACCTTACTCAGCATCACCCACTTTGCTCACAACCTCAGTTTCGATAAATGCCTTACCTTTTTTTTAGATCAGATATCATATCTCTTGAAAACTGCTACTGTCATATATACTTTGTTATATCTCCCTTACCATATGTAATTATATGATTGACTATAAATATGAGAGTTAACTTTTTAAGGTCTACTCACATCAGTTTATTTCTATTGTGGCGATATGAAAAGGCCTTTATAGTGATTTGCTTTGGTTTATGTTCAGGTGGAGGACTGAGTGTGGGTTCTGCACTGCTTTTAGGTCAGTAATATCTTTCGTTATGTGCAATCTTAACTACTAACAAAGTGCTGTATTTTTCTCTCTTGATATTTGGAAGAAGCATGTAAATCACTAATAGAATACTTTCATTTTAAAGCTGTAGATTTTTATTACAGTTGTGGTAGGATATCTGTAGTTCTCATGTAGATGCGTGAATATTCAGTGTTGGTAAGCAACAACGCAAACTGATACAACATGTATTTGTTTGCACTTTTAAAGCATATATATTTATATATTTATTATACAGCACAAGGTACAGATTACAAAAAAAACGAAAGATTAACTAGTACATAATAAATGAATAATATGTTAATGTTTGAATATAAGAGTGTCATTACTGTATAGTATTCTGATTTCAAGATTTTTAATGACTGCTATGATATTTTCAGAGGAAGATCTACACAACAGATATGGCAAGCTATTGCTGAAGTACTATGTTGCTGAAGGTGTTATAAATAAACATGAAATCTTTCTTGCCAGTGCCGACTGTAAACCGGAAAGTGTTCTGCAGGTTTGCATAAGAAGAATGCTTAATTTGTGTAAAATGTGCTTATTATGCTGGTCATGTTTGTAGCGATAAGTATAAAGCAACGATCTAGTGTGTCTCTCTGTCTGTCCCATGTTTTTTACTAATGTTAACAGTTGTAATTAATTAGCAGTGATCTGACATGGGCAGTGTAAATTTTGTCTTTTCTGTCCCAGGGCCGATACCGGTACTCTTGTTTTTTAAAGCAAACATTGTTCAATTATCTTACCTGTTGGCAGACAACAAGCACAATTCCAAAATACCTAATATTATTCTTTTAAAAATTCTTTTGTATAATAGCAGCTATATATTCTTATTAACTGTTTAGAGCCCATCTAATATTAGCACTGCATTGTTGCACATCTATCAGAGTACCCCCTGGTCTTTGAAAGTCCTTGAAAAGTTCTGGAAAATGTTTAGTTTGGTCTGGAAAATTTTATAGCATAATTGGACGGCTCACAAGTTCTACTGTGAATTTCTGTAACATTGCCATTCGATTGATTACTTACTTTTGGCTAGACGGTCAAATAGCCACTGCCATTTTGGAAAGGTCCTTGAAAAGTCCTTGGATTGTAAAGCCTCAGAAGAGGGGATACCCTGAGCTAGGTAAATTTGGTAGATATCTGCTTAAGAATATGGATATGCATACTTCATATGGAAGAAAGAAACAGACACACAGATTCTGCTTTATAAATAATAAGATACAGCATATATATTCCATTCTATGCTTTGACAATGTTTTTCTCTTTTTGGGCATGTTCCAGGCTCCTATAAAGAATGCTAGTTAAAGCAAAACTGAAAATAGTATTGGTTGTAGTACCGGTATTTGAAGCAGTAGTGGTAGTAGTTTTGTAGGATTTCTTTAAAATATCTGCTTCAGTTCAATTATCGCTGTTAATTTGGTATTTGATATTTCTATGAGATACACATGCTTTCACTTGCAATAGAACATTGCAGTTGTGATGACTGTAGGAGTTGCCAGCTGTAGCTTACGAAGCCTGTGACAGTGGCAGTATAGTAGACCAAACAAGTAGTCAACCGGCTGACATTGGCATTGAAACTAGTGTCAGTTGTCAGCATAATGCTAGTTCAGTGCCCTGCTGTGCCGCTGATGGCCATGATGACACTCTTAAAATTGCTTGGAGATACAAGAATCTTCATTTGCCGGTTAAGTAATAATTGATACTTTTTGTATTCTGATGTTTTATGGTAAAATGTTTGCTGATGATTTTAGACTTTCAGAGTGCAGCGGTAGTGCTAAGCTTTCTGTCTTTAGTGAGTAAAATAGTGGATGAAAATTGGTTAGAAATGGACTTACTGCTGACTGATGATTGAGTATTCTTTCTTGATAGACATAAGTAGAGTCAGCACTTGCTTTTGGATGATATATAGGCCATAAAACAATTGCCGTTCATTCACAGTCAGTTTTTATTGTAGAATGCACATATTGCAGTAGCAACAAACTGGTCCATGGCGAAATTAAAATTATCATGTTTATTGTAACAGATGCAGAAACTGCAGGAAAGTAGTTTGTACACGTTGGCATTGTTGCAGATACTGGTGCAAACAAATGATATTATAGGAGATTAGCGAAAGAATTGGCAACTCTGGCATTGCTGTTGTGCTGGCATTTTGTATTCTTCTGAATTTCTTGCTTGAAAGGTTGTTTGACATTGCAATGATTGTTGTTATCAATTGGTGATAATGGCAGAAGACGGAACGCAGTTCTCATTGTGGTCATCACTTTGATCTGTCTCGCACAATGCCCGCCACATTGTTAGAGCCTGTCACAACAACGTGCTTCGACCCTCTTGCAGACCAACCACCAGTTAGGTCAGCACAAATTTCGTCTGTGTTTATGGTGATATGCCACGGTTTTTCACAGAATTGATGAACAGTAGTTTCTAATAGCTGACTGCAGTATTAACGAATTTGCATAATATATTTTGATAAATAACATCGTAAAATGCAGAAAAGTGAAGTTTAATAGTCTTTTTCACTAGTTTAGTTATTCTTGTGCAATTTCCATCATTTTTGACGTCATACCAGTAGCTTGTTTTGTTTACATTGAGATTCCCTTACTCGTTTATTTTTTCCAAGATCAGATTTTATTTTTACATCTTGTGCCTGTGTGTTGTGTGATTGGTTGTCAAGATGTGTATTTTTCGAACTGGACAATGCATACCACGGTAGTTAGTTTGAGAGGCGTGCTGTGCTGGTGTAGTCCCAGGGATCAGGCCATATTGTCACGTGCAATGGTGTTGATTCTATTCTACCAAAGAAACTCATTTTTTTGCTATTTCTCATCAACAAGAAACCAAAATGACCTACACTTGGGTTTGTCACTACTATCGTCAGCCAACAGAGAAATGTTTTCCACTGTTCCTGGTATGACGTCATCACTTGCAAAAGTAAACAGATCTTCGGGTGCGCACTTTTTAGACGCTTTTTCGGTAATTTTACGGTTTTTTTGACGTTCCTAAATATTCAGATATGTTTCATTATATAAAAGGAAGATGACCAGCTGTTTACTTTAAAAACCAAAGAAATCGTTGCATACCATCTTTAAGTAGTATACTTGTAAACTGAGTATGCGAAGAACAACTTTTACCCACGTAACTTAGGTTTGATGCCAGCCGAGATCCATGCGAGTTATGTACGGGATACAGCAAGTTTTAGACTGCATTGAACGGAAGCAAAGCACTGAGCAAATGGTAATAATGAAGGGGGCACTCAGTTAATGAAGACTCGGCAAAAGTGGCCTTTAACAATGTTTGGTGTCGTCGTCAGTGGTGTTACTGTTAGAGACATTGGCCTGAAATTATCAGAACAGTTCACACACAGGCATTTTTCAGTTGCTTCAGTTAACTTCTGCATGATGGTTAAAGGTGGTTTGTAGAAAGAGTATTTGTGTTTACCTGCCGTATGTTGTGAGCATTTTAATTTGTAAATCAACAGTACTGTCAACAGTTAATTTTGCTTTAAATTGTTTGTTTTCGTCAACCATAAAATTTTGTTTGTTGTTGTTATATAGTGTAGATTCACCATTGACATTGACGACACACTGCTATAGCAGACTGTTATACTCAGTACACAGTGCTATAGAACGTGGTCAGTACTCGACAAGCTCAACTGTCAACCAGCGGAATATTTTGCGCATTGGTGAGTGTTTGCATACTGAAAATATACCCCGTAAGGACAGAAAAGGATTGTTATGAATACGTTTGAGTAATTTTGTGAAATTTTACAGTATTATACACTTATGACAGTACAGATTGTAATGTCTGTGTATGCAGTTACAGTATGGTTTGTCAGTGCATATATGTTGAAAATCAATCGTGTATCTTGTAGCACACAATGTATGTGCCATGACAATAAGCCGTTTATCTTTTGAAGGTATACACATGCTTGGATCAGGATCCTGGGGTGATGCTGGCTGGTCAAAAGAGCCATCACACAGTTGTTGTTCCAACAGTGATCTGTCACTGTGTCAGCTCTTATATGCTCTGCGGTCACTTGTGCGGATGTCATATGCTGTATGCCTCATTACTATACCTGCTCACTTATTCCAGGTATTTGTCATTTTTGATAGAAATGTGTCATAATTAAGAGACTTATTAATGACAGTTTTACTGACAATAAAGTGCTATAGATTTTGAACAAGTAATTTTAAGATGCAACTGCAAGTTATGTATGAAATGTATTCAGCCTGCACATGTTGCTCGGCTCGAACACCTGTCAGATGCTGTCGTGCGTCTGGAGTCGTTTATTGGCACGCCAATGGAAAGTGATCCGACATTTAAAGACTACAATGGTAGGTCGTAGTGCTTCATCGTCATTGTATATGTTGTCATGATTCAACAGTTGCTTTTTCTTGCTGCTTATTTTAATTCTGCCCATTAGAGTAGTACTGTGATGAGCATGTCTTCTGCACGTCTGTCTGTCCATCTGCAAGGATGTTTCAGGAACCACGAGTTGAACTTCACCAAATTCTCTCTGCATGTTGCCTATGGTCGTAGCTTTGACCTCCTCTGATCGCACTGCGATACATTAAGTACTTCCAGTTTTGTGGTTGACGACGTTTTCATACAATGGCCCATATCGCAGCCTGATGCTACCAAAGCAGCCTTGCTGCAGTGTTGATCCTGGGATAACACCCCTGCTGTATGGTTGCATCTTGTTCTGGACAATAGCTGGCTCCAAGCCTTGACAAGTCCTTCGTACAAGAGGTTCTGGGATGGAGTATGCGATGCACGATGATTGCATTGTTTAATAATTAACATTTCTTCAAAGGTTCTGTCCAGCTGCAGTTACACTGTGACCCGAATGCACGCAATAACCGTGTCACGTAATATCTTGAGTGCTGAAAGTTAGTAGGTGCCAAAGGTGACTTTGGGCACTGCTGGTTATCGGAGCAGCATGCTGATGGGTGTGTTTGACCAAAGTATGAATTCCTATTAGTGTTCTATAGTTACCTTAAGTCAGGGTGGAACTGCTGTCAAGTTACCAGGATATCAGGACCATAATCTCCCAATAAGAAGAATGATACAGGTCATTTATAGGAGCCACTTTCACGGTTATTTTTCTGTAACTGTAGACTTTTTTGGGATGCAATAACTGAAACATAACCAACAGTGACGCCCCAGAGCACAGCATGTAGAATTTATCATCTGTTGACTAGTACTTGCCATGGTCACTGTGTATACTGCATTGGAAGTTTCTAGCTTCCAAATTTCTGGAAATAGAACGTACTGAAATAATAACAAGTAGTTCACATGACCGTAAGCACACCCCTCTGGTAGTTTATCATCAGCTGGCTCGTACTTGCCACGAATGTAGAATGAGGTTTTGGGGTGAGTAGAGGACAGCTGTGGCTGACTACAGAACTGCAATATTATGCCATAAAATTTAGAACAAGTTTGGGTCAAATAACTATTGATGTTAAAGTCCCAATTCTGGATGCTGCCCAACCACAATGGGTTTAGCACCACATGCAATATATGCATGTCACGCTTATGCTACGGGCATGACGTCTGTCCGTTTGTCGGTAACGTTGGTGGATTGTGATCACACAGTGGAACAAAAAGTTGAAATTGGCATGACAGGAGAGATTGGTGTCTTATCTACTTGCATGCAGAAGCCAATCCAGGTCATAGTATTCCGTGATCCCAAAATTCTACTGAGGGAAGACCAGTTGGTGCTGGAAAAATGTGGAGTTTGCACTTCAGTGCATCCAATGGCTCACATTACACACTATCTCAAGATCTGCTGAGCTTCTTCTTCCTATATTGTCTGTCTTCTGAAAATGGCAGTATAGAGTACTGTAATTGAAACACAACAGAAATGTAACTAAGACATCATTGTAGGTTTTATGTGTAGAGAGTACTTAGAAGAAGTAAGAAATTTATGCAGTGCGAAAAAACGAAAGTTACTTTGAAAATTGTACATTTTCAGTTTAAATCTTAACACACGTGAGTTACACACACAGGTACATCACACACTGTGTGCTTGTATGCTCTGTATGGCTGCATTCATGTGCACATGTTGGCGTACAATAAATCAATTTAAATACTAATGTGATGATGTGTATCTGACAGGATTGCTGCATGTCATTAAACTTCCTCAGCTGAATACACTTGCAACTGTTGATATTAATACTACCGATCTTGCTTTCAAAATAAGAAGGAAGAGGTTTACTATTGAGGTAAATGTATTAGCAACAGTTTGAATTATATGGTAGTATGTTGTAATTGGTAACTGCTGATATCATAAGGTACACAGATTTTTGCTTAACATCACTAAGAACGTTAGCATCTTTTATGTTCTAAAATGTGCTTACTGCTGTCAGTAAGGGTACAACAGTAAATGCATGCATGCAGCTAAACCTTGCAACAATAAAATCCTTCAGTTCTTAACTGCCAGCAAACAGGGTGATGGCCACAAAATGGCTGTTGCCGTGATTCAGCTGATATCATTTTATGCCATTCATTTGCTGTCATGACCTGACTGTTTTGCGTTTTGCTCAGAAATTTCATTTACCTCCATCAGCATCAGACGCTGACCAGAGCACAGAGAATGCTGGCCAGGACACAGATACTGAGAACAGTGAAGAGCTGTTGGCTTCCAGTTCAGCATTTTGTTGCAGCAGCGATATCCTCGACTTCTGAGTATAACTCTAATATCAGACTGCAAGCTCCGCTGCTATGTGTACATACTGACTATGCATCACGGTGTCTCGCTACACTATTGAATTCAAAGGATCAATAGCATACAAATAATACAAGATGTGCATGTGAATATATTATTTATGCCAGTATATTCATAGATATTTAAGATAATATGCTGAAATTTAGTACCAAGTGTTTCAGTTTTTACCGCACGACGCTATGCTAAGTGCAGTATATGCCATTGTCGTGTGTTTCTGTGTGTCTTGTCACACACCGGTATTGTATCAAAATGGCTAAACACAAATAACGCCACACAATAGCCCCATGACTCGTTTTCTGAAACAAAAGTTCACAGCAAAATTCGAATGGGATAACCCCTTATTGGGGCGACAAATACAGGTGGGGTGGGTAAAAATTCGCCACTTTCAACGAAAAATGCGCTATAACTCAAATATACAAGATAGACGCATAGTTTCTATTAAAGTCGAACAGGAAGCCATATGTGCTCTTATCAAATGGTGATGTTTCCGATTACCTTGGGTTACCCCTCAACCCCCAAACTACACCAATTTTTGCATTTTTCGTCGCCGTTCATATCTTCGTAGTGAGTAAACAGAGACTGTGTGTTAGGTGTACAGGTTGACCGTAGCTAGTTCCAGCCTACGGACGACTAACCGTCCGTGAAAGGGGCGTGGTTACGTCATGTGATACGTTTTTAATTTTGGGGGCCCCATCCATATCTCAGGAATGGCTGAAGCTCTCAAATTTTGTATGTACAAAGAGAGACTATATCAAGTCTTGCCAAAGGGATGAAAAATCACCCCTAAAAGGGGCGTGGTTTTGCTCACGTGACCCATTTTTGTATGCGCAACTTAGAAAAAATTATCCACAGCACCCGGTCATTTGCTATCAACAACGTCGCCGATGACGGACTACTGATTATCGCACCTATGGCGCTCGAGGCCACACTGAGGCTTAGGCCTAAGTTCCATCGGTTCAATTTGTCACTGTATTTGTTGCAAAGTTGGCTGTATAACATATTGACAACAAATCGATTAAGTGGAGTTTAAGCATTATTGTTCAAATATGTGGTACAGTAATAATCTAAATTTCTTGGTCTGCATAGCATTTTGCTATCGACCGACGCTCGTTGCCTGATAATTATACTTGTGGGCCGTGCAATATGGTCGTTTACCGCGCGACGCTAGGCTAAGCGCGGTATATGCCGTCGTCGTGTGTCTGTCCATTTGTCTGTGTGTCTGTTTGTGTCTGTCACACTCCGTTATCGTATCAAAACGGCTAAACGTAGGATCACGCGAATAATGCCGCACGTAACAACAGGCACTAACAGGAAGTGATATATGGCCTATCTAAAAGCAGCAGTTGTGATGACCTTCGGTGTATACTTCAAGGTCACTTATGGATTGCAATCTTTTTCAAACTGGATGATTTGTAGTTGCAAAATTTCTACTGACAAGTGCGTCGCACTCTCCCTCTGCAATAACAGAGCTTCTTGTTGTCCACTCATGTACACTCGTGAACGTATCCAACAGAATTCATGGACATTTATTGAATTTTGTTCATTCCCACCTCACATTATAGACAAAGTGTATAAATATATATACACCACTGCAATGTCCACTCCAGATAAGCAGTTTGCAGCAAGTAGTATTAAAAACAATAATGTAGTCAACTAGTATGTCAGATATTCATATCAGATTTGCAGTGCTCCATTGTTTTTATCCGTTTCGTTGTCACTACATTAAGCTTGCATTACTGGTCTCTCGACTTTTGCTTCTAGTGTAATTCCAGCTCCAGCAAAGCCAGTAGCACCCTGCAACATTAAATAGTTCAATTCTTTATCAGACATGCACAATAAATTACATTTACGTTGTGTCTGAAAAATGAATTCTTTTTCTTTTTAACGGTTTAACGCCATCAAAATGAAACAAACTCATTTAATATCTTTTGCTAGTACTGAAGAAACAAAACCAATAAAAAATCAATGAATACAAAAATGGGTGACATTAGCACAAACTAGAACAAGAGGGCCTAGCAGTGGCTAGCACAGTGTGAGATGACCCCTCCCCTCAACAGCCGCAACATTGGCGGCGGCCTTGTTTGTTGGGGATCGTATGATGGCTTTAACTTCGCTGGCTGGCGCAGCCGCTGTGTTCCCGGAATGCACCGCGACCACAATGTGCCCGCATGCACTGCGACTTGTAGTGCATGCAGGCGCATTGTGGGCTGCAACCGCAATGTGCAGTAAATTTAGATCGGAATTTGAAACCTAAATTAGCTATAATGCGCCAATGCACATCCGTCACAGACAGATGGACACTGACATCGTAGCATAAATGCGAGATGTATATATTACATCTCGCACTAAAAACCTTAACATGTCTTTACACGATACCGCTGCCCTTTTCAACTGGCTCAAAAAGTGCAGTCTAGAATTGGCACGTTTGTAGATACATGTCACATTACTGTTGGAAACAAATACCAAGTAGGTGCCCACAGATGGTATCATTCGATTTGTTGAATGTGATTTCCTTCGAGTATTCTGTACTAACTCATAGCATGCACTGTTTCTGAGATTATTTATGCCAAAATGCATATTCCATAGCCCACCCATCTTCCTGCGTAGAATTCAGGATCACAGGATACTAAGATAAGGTATAAAATATTTATAGTGCGCTCAAAAGCTGACAATAGTCAGCTTAATCTACCGCACTGTACCACAGCTGAAAAAATAATGACAACAAACTAAAAACAAAACAAAAAATGAAAAAGCTCAAAAGTACCGGAAGCAGTCAGGAAACCACGGAGTCAGTCCTATCGAATACTACAATCTGGATCAGCTTAAATATGCACTTGCCAAGCCTGTCGTGCCCACTTCCACTTTTTGTTGCACTATGTGATAACAAAACATCAGTGTTACAGACGGACACGATGCTCGTAGCATAAGTGCAACATACTACGTGTGTTTAATGATTTGTTTACAAACCCTCTGCAGTGGAATAATATCCTTGTCAGTTAACTTCTTGCCATTTGTTGGATCTATCATGTCTTTCTTGATAATTTTCTCAATACACTCCATCGTCACAACATTTCCTCTACAGAAAAATTACAACTATCTGTTTTACGTACATACGACATCAGAAGTTAATTCACTTGCATGGTAAGTAGTAAGAACTTTAATTAAACATATCGTACACGCACTTGCATACAATGGAATAATAAAACAGATAGTATAACACAACGAACAAGACTAGTGAATGTCACGAAATACGGGGTCAGCCAAAAAAATGAGCGTTTTTTTAGAGTTAATAACTATGCGACATTTAATGGTAGAAAGGCGTGTAATATGTCAAAAGTTTCCAAATTCTGTCTAGAAAAAGAATATTGCTTGCATGTCAGTGAATTTAAATATTCTTTGCCTAGTTTGCACAAATATTCACTAACCCTCCGCCGCGCATCTGCTGAAGGGACGTTAACACTTTTCAAAGCTTTATGTTTCTGTTGCTGTTTCAAAACTTAACAAGAGGCCTAGCAGTGGCTAGCATAGCGCGAGATGATCCCTCCACTCTTCCTGGCGAAGATCCCTCCCCTCTTCCCGGCATGCACTGCGACCACAATGCACGGTAAATGTGGATCGGAATTTGAAACATAATTTAGCTATAATGTGCCAATGCACTTCGGTCACAGACAGACTCACGGACACTGACATCGTAGCATAAGTGCGAGTTGTATATATTACATCTCGCGCTAAAAATAAACCAGCCGTTACGTGGTATGCACTTTTCCGTTACGCACATCAGTGACGCAAATTCTGTTACGCGTTTTATACATCGGCAGTATACGTATGATGTGGCGCCGTTTTAGGCCGATGTGGTAATTAGTCATACCGTCTTCTGACATAATGCATTTTCTAGCGAAATTACCGAAAACATTCATGTACACCTTCATGTAAACAAATACGTCACGTGGTTATGGTCCATCGATAAAAAAATAAGTAAAATAAGCAATATCGCTACACTTTTTCCATACCCCCCTCTTCTACCAGAAATCCCGGCATCATCCCATCCGACGATCCGAGTCAGGCGCTATCAGTAAGTAGTAAAGACATCCATCTATCCAAGCATGCAATATCTATCCAGGATCCATCGCACCCTGTGACCACAATGCACAAACGTCACAGACAGATGGACACTGGCATCATAAGATAAGCGCGAGATGTATATATTACATCTCGCGCTAATAAAACTGACCTTGACCAGTAACTACAATAAAGGGAGCCTATTACATAGTTGAACAAGAATCACCTGCGCTCTCGTGGCAGAATTCATTTTACTGGAAAACTAGCCTCCAAATACTCTGGACCTAAATCCTGTGGATTATTCAGTGTGAACAGCATTAGAAAGATGGATAATCATAACGAAATTTCAGACACCGACCGGCTGAAATGCGTGTTAATCAACTGTTGAACTCAGCTAAGCCCGGACACACTGAACCAAGTGATTGATCAGCTGCCAAAAAACTAATGATGGTTATCAAGGTGAGAGTGCCCATGCTGAATTTCACCTGGACCAATTCTGTGTGCAGATGATCACTGCTGCTACTTTCATTACATGTTCGGGCAAAATCCATGCATTTTTGTCAAATTCAGCACAACTTCATTTATGCAAACTAGGCAAGGAATATTTAAATGCACTGACATGCAAGTTTTATTTTTTTTCGTGAAAAAATTCTGCAACTTTTGACATATTACATGCCTTTCTCCCATTAACCATCACCGAGTTATCAACTCCCCAACAAGTCCAGTTTTTTGGCCCACCCTGCATACAGGTAATTGCTCATTTAATACATTTAAATACTTACGATGTTCGAAGAACAGCACATGGAACTGAGTTGTTGAGAATGTCATTCGTGACTGCACAGACGTATCTTACCTGCAAAAAGCACACAGCTCTGCACAAAGAACATGCCCACACTAGCAGTCCATCGATACAAAAGTCACGAGACTGGACAACAGAAAAAGTACAGCAAAGCTCCAATGTTCTTTGCATATCGATTATTAACACAATTTACAGCAGTAATTGCCAGTAAAGGTTGACACAGTCTGAAAAAATATTATAGTCTCACAAGATGTAGTGACTGAGAACCAAAATTCACCTATTTTCAATCTGACAACATACTGCATCAGTGTATGTTATGAAAAAGATAAGTACTAATGCATAATAAAACTTATGCTCAGAAACTCTAAGATTCTGCTCGTACTAATATGACATGTATCTCTGAACTGCTGCCAATGTGTAAAGAACTGGGATTTGTAATGTTCCATTTAAATTAATCTTAATTGACAAAAGTAACTGTTACAGGTTGTCTCGAAACACACAGATTTATTGAAAGTGTTAGTGTTGATACCAACACGGTGCACTTTTTGATTAAAATGCACAAAAACTAAACAACATACATCTTTTGCAATCAGTGCTCTCTCGTCTCCGTCTTTGGCGAGCGTGAAGGTGACAGGAATGAGATCTTTCAGTCTCAGCGGCTTTCCACTCATCGGACATCTCACAGTCTCATCCTTGGCAAATCAACGCATCAACTCAGCCTTAGTATCTACAAATCCTTCACTATTATAAAAACGGATTTCTCTAATCTTCCCTACTTCCACAACTAACAGTAACAAATGTGATATTCCATGACCATTAATGTCAAAATCTTGTGACAAAATTGTAGTCACCTCCTCCCTTCAGCAATTCCAATCCATCACCATATATGTATAGTTAAATGCGTTTGATGGGATGTCAGACTTCGTTACAACGTTACAATACTGCAACTGTACAGTGATATTCTGATTTATAACAACTACACAGCTGACCAATAGTTCAACTATTGTAATAACCCCTAATTATAAGTATTAATGACAGAAAGTTATGAAGCATGTGTGGCAATATCATAAAACAACATTCAATTCCATTTGAAACAATACTTTACTTGATAAGACACATCTACTCATGTTCATCTGTTAACTACACAAAACAACTCGGAAGTTGTTATATAAATAATCAAAATCTGATCTAACATAGCATTAGACAGACTTCAGTTACAGTTGTCACTGCAGAAATGACTGGTTAGCATGTGTGGTTTTCTGTTAGCTACGGTCTTCAGGTCTCTGACACTTTTGGTTAGACATCACGAAGAGCATCTGGTGTTGCTCTCATAGTTATCTCTCTGGAGCAAAGTGCAAATGATTTGCATACGGTCCAGCTGATTCCACTGCCATCCCATTATCTCTACCCTCATTAAGATGTAGAAGAGCTTAGCGTTGTGGAGCTGGCTTACCCAGGTTATCCTTAAACGAGTGTTGCGTTAGGGACCAAATGTAATGAAGTGTATATAAAATGAATATTCTTATTCTTTACACCAAAATTTACTAATAGACAACTGCATTTGCTAGAAATATTTTAAAAAGTTACGAGTGAACTTGTTAACAAGGAAATTATTACATTGAACTCTGAAAGACTTCAGACAGTTACACAACACAATGAAGAATACGCGTGTCAATATAAATCTCTCAGTTTATTAACCGGTTTCTTTAGTGTAGTTGCTGATGATTCTGGTGTTAACGATGGAATCCAAAAACTGGGAAGTTCCTTGTCACGGCCTCCAACCATGTTTGAAACACTGGATGCTGATGCACCTTTCTGATCTATAACAAAAACTGCTGTCATTAAAGTTCATACTCCAATTCAAGCTTAGTGATTGACTATGTGCGTGTTATAAATTTTCATATTATTATTATTATTATAGCTATTGTAAACATGCTAAGTTAAGCTTCAGAATAAGCAAACCAGCAACATTTACCTCATAAAAATTATATTTCAGTTATTATTCCATTCTGCACATATCAATTTCAATTTCATTTAACTTTTCACTGTCAAAAACATAATATTTTACAAAAAAGTGCAATTTGAGTTCTCAAGTAATTTTATACATAACTGTATTTCTTAACTGTATAATTTTACTGTTTAAAAACGTAATTTTAAGTTGACTACATTGCTAGTGAAACATTAGTTGAACACTAATATTTAATGGCACATTATATATCTATAACCAGACTCTGGTTGTGGTTGACCTATTAACTGTGATACCAAGCAAGCAGTTGGTCGATGAAGAATGACCATCCTGACACTGGTAACCAAACCAAAACAAACAACAATATCCAGGATATTTCACACGTAACCGTACTAACAATATTCAACTACTTTCAACTGGCGTCAGCGTCCGGTTAGCGAATCCCAGTTGTGAAATAAAAGAAGCTCAGCTGTCAGGGAGATACCATGCGACACTCGCTATATAACCAATCTTGACAATGTATGTGGCCAGGACACAATTTAAAATCTGGCTTTACAATAATTACAACTATAATTTTGGTCGTGAACAGTAATTTCAGTTTCACTAAATTTATCAGTCACTCTTAAAGTAATTCTTATTATTGTTACAGTTATAGTTAACTCAAATGAATAATTAATCAAAATTAATAATTTCTGCATACAGAATTACCACTAACAAACTATCACTGAACCAAACTCACAAATACATAAAAGCTAACAAAAACACGACTGGATGAAATGAGGAACAAAGTAGCAAACTTCTGAGTAAATGCAATACTAACAGTTTGCCCTGTAGACAATCATCTAAGAAGCAACAGTTTAATTAAGTATTTTCTATATCCAGGCTGATGCTGAAAATATACAGAAATGTAAATATGAAACCTATGTACTTAAAACCAACCTTTTGCAGATATATCCTGTTTCTCAACGAAAGTCTTCACTATGCTGCGTTTTTCTGCTTCAGCTAACTCCCCGGCTTCTTTCTACATAAAATATTAGCTACTTCATCACTTTAGTGCTCCACAACGCCTAATCTAAAATAAATGTGTACCAAATTCACCCTTGGAGAAATGACAGTCAAAACAATGCAATGCACCAATGAACAATCATACAGGTGTTCCATGATGAACAGTCAGAGATAAAAAGATAACAGCCTAGTAATGATGTGGCAACTCATGAACAGAAGCACTGTCTAGGTCTTAATATTTCTGAATGGAAAAATATGAGCTTGGTGATGAAGCATGGGTCATAAACTGCAGTCATCAAAGACTTGTGTAATATTCACAGTCTAAGCTCAGTGTTAAACTGATTTTGTTTTATAGTGCGTTCCACATGTTTTGTCAAACACAACAACATTCTTTCAACGGCTACTTTTCCAGCACAACATTAGTCTACAGGCTAGATTTTAACGAAGCAAGAGATGATGGGATGACACTGAGGTCCGGTTTTTCCGCAGCAAATTAATCTCCCGTTAATTTAATCCGGCATTAAATCCGGCAGATAATGATCAATTTACTCAGATGTCGTTTTTCCACCGGCAGTTCGTCAATTAAATCGTCCGTTTAGGACAATTTAATTGA
>Ga0209782_1000487_pt1 | contig 17343 bp, 19 predicted proteins | sample WorMetmaBAHAMAS1_FD_187390 | JGI IMG/M metagenome (GOLD analysis project Ga0209782, IMG submission 187390) | Marine gutless worms symbiont microbial communities from Max Planck institute for Marine Microbiology, Germany - Inanidrilus... | ecosystem: Host-associated > Annelida > Digestive system...
TCAAACCCCATCGTGTGCGCGGGTGGCTCGACGCCAAGCCCGATCCGCAGTTCGCCGAGAAGTGCCATGACATTTGCCAGACCTATCGGCTCGCCCCCGAGCGTGCCGCCGCTGGTATCCCAACCTCAGCATCGACGATCGGCGGTCTGCTTGGTGGCAGAGCGCATCGGCTTTGAAGGCGATCTCGGTCGCAAAGGACGCTGCGGGATTCTACGCAACGCCGCGTCTTGTCAGACGTTTCTCAGCGATCCTGAACATCCCCTGGGGTTCCATTTCACACCCAAGCACGCTTCTTGGCTCAACCAGATCGAAATCTGGTTCTCCAGCTCATCCGTCGCGGCAACTCCCAATCCAAGAGCGACCTGGCCGGCAGGATCGGTGATTTCATCAACTACTTCAACGAAACCATGGCCAAACCATTCCGTTGGACATATCAAGACACGCCCCTCACCGTTTGAGCACGAGCAGTGTCACTATTTCTGCTCAGCAGTACTAGTAGTCCATCAGCCTGATAACTTAGGATATCTGCATTCCCTCAATGGTTGACAAGAATTATTGGGAAATAAGTTCAGCATCCTAATTTTTCTTGTGGTTGGACTACTAGTAGTCCAACCCTAAGATAGGGTCTAGGGACGTTTGCAGCCGATGCCACTTTTAGCCGGACAGCTTCTCAGGTCAACACAGCTTTGATCGCTTCGTGCAGGCTTTTTACCCGCACGATGCCCAGCCCCTGGATACCGGGCTTGGGGACATTAGCCGTAGGAACGATGACCCGGCGCATGCCGTGTTTGGCCGCCTCACGCAACCGGTCGGGGCCGTTGGGGACCGGCCGAATCTCGCCGGAGAGCCCTACCTCGCCGAAAACCGCGAGATCCGCGTTCAGGGGGTGGTCGCGGTAGCTGGAGAGTACCGCCAGCAGGACCGCCAAGTCGGCGGCTGTCTCCGTGATGCGCACGCCTCCCACGACGTTTACGAACACGTCGCGGTCGAACATGGCGACCCCGCCGTGACGGTGGAGCACCGCCAGCAACATGGAGAGGCGGTTCTGGTCCAGGCCCAGGGTCACCCGCCGCGGGTTGGCGAGCGGACTTTCATCCACTAGGGCCTGCACTTCGACCATGAGGGGGCGGGTGCCCTCCCGCGTCACCATCACCAGGCTGCCCGACACCGACGACTCGTGGCGCGACAGGAAGATGGCCGAGGGATTCGGCACCTCCCGCAGCCCCCGGTCGGTCATGGCGAAGACGCCGAGCTCGTTGACGGCGCCGAAGCGGTTCTTAGTGGACCGGATCAGGCGCAGGGGACCTCCGGCCTCGCCCTCGAAGTAGAGCACTGTGTCCACCATGTGCTCCAGCACCCGCGGACCGGCCAGGGCGCCTTCCTTGGTCACGTGCCCTACCAGGAAGATCGAGGTATCCGCCTGCTTGGCAAAGCGCACTAGCTGCGCTGCCGCCTCCCGCACCTGGGATACGGACCCCGGCGCCGATTGCAGCAGCTCCGTGTGCAGGGTCTGGATGGAGTCTACGACCATGATCCGCGGCCGTTCCGCCGCAGCCGTAGCCAGCACGCGCTCGACGCAGGTCTCCGGCAGCAGGCGCACCCCTTCACCCGCCAGCCCGAGCCGCCGGGCCCGCAGGCTTACCTGTTGGGGTGACTCCTCACCCGAGGCGTAGAGCACCGGATGCCCCTGTCCCAGGGAGGCGCAGGCCTGAAGCAGCAAGGTGGATTTGCCGATCCCCGGATCGCCGCCGATGAGTACCACCGAGCCTTGGACCAGTCCACCCCCGAGTACCCGGTCGAGCTCGGCAATGCCGCTCCCCAGGCGGGTGTGCTCCTGGGGACTGACAGCGGCGAGCAAGACCGCCTCACCCCCGCCGGCGGAAGCTCCGGTATGTCCGGAACGGCCGGTCACCACCGGCAGGTCGGGGACCTCCTCGATCAGGTTCCAGGCCCCGCAGTCCGGGCACTGGCCGCTCCATTTGGGCAACCTGGTGCCGCAGGCACCGCAGATGTAGGCGCTGCGGGCTTTGTTGGTGCGTTTGGTCACAGCGACAGATCGCTTCTTTCAGAGCGCGAGCTGGACCCGAACGGCAACCTCGACGGCACGCAGGTTCGCCACCGAAAGGGTGCCGAGCTGCTCGGTCAGACGTGATTTGTCCGCCGTGGTCAGTTGATCCGCCATCGCCTTGCTCTCGGTCTCCTTGATCCGGAACCCTGGCCTCACTGGGATAGAGCTTGGGCGTATTACTACTCAGCGGGAGCGGGACTGCACCCAGTTCAGAAAGCGGTTGGCGGAGTCGTTGCTGACGATGACAGCGGGGCGGCGCTTCCTGATCTCGCCGCTGACCGCAGGGTCGAAATCGACCCACCAGACCTCACCGCGCCGCATCCACTACGCCTCCGATCAGGGCCGGGCTCCACTCGGTCGCTTCCGGCTCGCGCCCGGCGTCGCTCGCCATCTCGCGATAGGCGGCGTCCAGCGCAGTCTCCGCCAACTTCTGTGCTTCATCAAGTACGACGCGGGTGAATTCAACCGGGATCCGGAACTAGAAGGGGTAACCACGGCTCTGAGGGGTGTCCAGGGGTTGATCCTTGGCGCTGCCGTTCCAGCGGATGCCGACTCCGGGTTCTCCATCCCAGTCGAGCCGGGCGGCTGCACAGTTATCCGGGCCGCCGTCATAGATCACCTGCACGTTGGAGATGTGGCGTTTGGGGCCAGTGACGGCCCTCGGGTCGCAGTAATCGGTCATAGCGTTGCTCCTTGTGTTTGGTTGGGACACCGGATATGACTCGATGTTCCGTGCGGACTTGTGCTGCGCGGTGTCCATGCCGGCATGGACGTTATGAATGGTTGGAACGCCGCCATCCCGGCGGCAAATAACTGCCGGCAGGATGCCGGCGCTCCCGAACTTACAGACTACGGCAGGCAGGCCCTTACGGTTCAAAAATCCCTGCGTCCGGATTTGAGCCGCATTGAATATAGGAAAAATCGGTTCATCTCAGGGGGAAGTTATCGGGGGGCAGGGTGCCGTTCATTCCCACAGGCACAGAGAATACCTCACCACTCCTTACCACTCCCTACTCACCTCCTCTGCCGGAGACGGCTCATGGTGCGGCCAGACGCTGATAACGGCCTGCACCAAGGTCGCCAGCGGGATGGCGAAGAAGACGCCCCAGAAACCCCACAGTCCCCCGAACACCAGAATGGCTACAATGATGGCCACTGGGTGCAGATCGACCACTTCCGAGAACAGCAGGGGGACCAGGACGTTTCCGTCCAGGGCCTGAATGAGGAGGTAGGTCCCCCCCAGCCAGGCGAACTGGGAGGTCCAGCCCCACTGAAACCAGGCGATCAGCAATACCGGCAGTGTCACCACGGAGGCCCCGACGTAGGGGACGATGACCGATAGCCCTACCAGCATGCCGAGCAGCATGGCGTAGTTGAGCCCGAAGGCGTAAAAGGCAGTGAAGCTCACCGCCCAAACAATCAGGATTTCCCAGAACTTGCCGCGCACATAGTTGGATATCTGACAATCCACATCCCGCCATACGGTGCCGGCGATTTTGCGGTGCTTGGGCAGATAGCGTTTGAACCAGTCGAGAATCAGGTCTCGGTCCTTGAGGAAGAAGAACACCAGGAGCGGCACCAGGATGATGTAGGCCAGCAGGGTGATGATGTCCGCCACAGAGGCGAGTGACCAGGAGAGGACCCGCTGCCCGAAGCCGGCGATCTCGGCATGAATGGTGCCGATCACTGCCTGGATCTGCTCGGGGGAGACGATGTCCGGATAGTGCTGCGGTAGCCCCATCAGTGCTTTTTGCCCCGCGGAGATCATGCGGGGAAACTGCTGCACCAGGTCCGTCACCTGCCGGGAGACCAACGGCATAATCCCGAACAGGATCAGGCCGACAAAGACGATGAAGAGGCTGTAGACAACGGCCACGCTGGGGAGACGGCGCCAACCTTGCCGCTGCAGGAAGGAGACCAGACCTTCCAGGAGATAGGCAATGACGATGCTGGCCAGTACCGGACCCAGCATCTTGCCCATGGTGAGCACGACGGCGAATCCGACCAGCAGGAAGATCGCCAGGGAGACGAGCTGGGGATCGGAGAGATAGCGGCGGAACCAGTCGGCAAGGACCTGCATTGGGGGACGGGTCAGGTATCTTCGGGTGTTTTCTCTTCCCGATACTCGGCATAGCGTCGGGTAAAGAGGTTTTCCAGCTCGTCGATCACCTCAGTTGCCAGCCGCCCCTGTAGGACATGAGCGCCCATCAGGGCAGAGGTGTCGTTGAGCATAGCACCGCGATTGAGCATGTAATACTGACGTGAAAGCCGTTTGATAGCGCCGACCACGCTTTCGTCCCGGGGGCGTGACATCGATGCCGGCTCCAATGGCTCCGATGCTTCCGGCACGTGCGCGGCGTCCCGCGCCGCCAGAAATTCCCCGAAGGCGAGCAGTGTCTCCTGATCCGCCGGTGCCAGCGAACGATAGAGCTTGATCAATCGCTGTCCGCCGTCGCGACCGCCGCCCTTGATGATCCGGTTCACTTATTTCCCCTCCCTGTTACACAGCGGTGTGGGCATCGTCACAATAGCCGCGTGCAAACTCGAGCAATTCTTCCATGGCACGCAAACGGAATTTCTGTTTCTGGTGCACGAAAGAGAAAGGCCGGTCCAGGGGTGGGTCCAGATCCAACTCCACGAGCGTGTTCAGCCGCAGCTCCTTCCGGATCGTAGCCCGAGAGACCACGGACACGCCCATACCCGCCTCCACAGCACCTTTCACCGCTTCGGGGCTACCCAGCTCCATGGCAATCTTCAAGGCCGCGCCGCCATGCTTCAACCGGCGCAGGTAATCGTTGATGACATCACGGGTCCCGGACCCTTCCTCCCGACAGATGAACGGATATTCCAGCAACTCGGAGAGCTCGACCGTGCCCTTTCCCGCCGTCGAATGCCCCGGTGGAACGATCGCAACCAGTTGGTCGCGCTTACAGTTCTCCACGACCAGATTCTTGTTGCCGACGGGGGATTCCACGACCCCCAGGTCGATGATGTTGTTCTCCACCATGGATACGACGCCCTCGCTGTTGGAGACCTTCAAGTGGATGGTGATCTCCGGGTATTTCTCCCTGAAATCTCCGAGGAGGGTCGGCAACATGTATTCGGCAATCGTGGTACTCGCCCCGATAGTGAGAGTGCCGTTGATAGCCCCCGTCATCTCACGGATCGCCCGCTCCATCTCCGAGTAAAACTCGAAGATGCGATCCGCATATTCATATGCCTTCCTACCCGCATCGGTCAGACTGATACGGTTGTGGGTACGGTCGAACAGCCTGGTATTGAAATGCTCCTCCAGCTGCCGCACCTGGAAGGTCACCGCCGGCTGTGTCATGTGCAGCGTTTCTGCGGCCTTGGTAAAGCTCAGCAACCGTGCGACTGTGTGAAAAACCTGCAGTCTCCGGTCCGCCATAAGGACAAACTCCACAAAATACCCAAATAAAAAAACTTTATATCACAAAGCCAAACCCTCAGGAAGTCTGAGTGGGTAGGCTGGGTTGAGGTACGAAACCCGGCTATCCGCGCTGGGAAAACTACGAATCGCGCGAATCAACGCGAAGTTGTCATCCCGAACCGAAGGGAGGGATCTTTATCATGCCTTTCGTGGTTTTTCATTACAGGTTCCACCACTAGTGTCCGGGATATTAATTGGGTAGTGCTTAATATGTAGTAGTCGTGTGATGATCCCATCGAAGAAGAAAAAGGTTCACCAGAGAGTTCATCACTAACTGAATAAATTCAGATGGTTATTTGCTTCGAGATTGCTTAGAAGGTATCTCCATAATTCTTAGAGCGGGATCTTTTCAAAACTTACAAGGTGGTGGTAATTTTTGAAGTGATATCTAGCCAACAATCGGCAATAATTCGGTATTATATCGGTGTATGAAGAGTTTCAAACCAATCTCATGCATTTTAGTCCATTTGGAAAAAGACAACGTCTTACGTACGAAGCGTGCCAAATGTTGCCGTAAGGGATTATTCCAACGCTCAATATGAGCCGTTTCCCCCGTTTCTTTACCCCCAGGGCGATGTTGCGCGGTCGGAATAACGACTTGATACGCGCGCCAATAATCACTGAAAACGATGGCTTCTTTATAAGCAGATGGTACGCGATCCCAGAGTATTCGACAGGTGTTTTCGCTGCGATCGCCGCAGGCGGAGGCGACGATTTCTCGGCTCTCTCCATTCATGGCAATCCAGACCCAAACTTTGTCTTTGCTAAGAAAGATAAAGGACCGCAACTCATCCCATTCCAGCACAGGAATCTTTTTGGAATCAACCGGTTGGGAATCAACCGGTTGTAGCGTCTCTTCAAGGAGTGGGAGGTCATTCGCCTGTTCTTTTAACCAAGCACTCACTGTTCGGCGCGAGACCCCAAACGTCCGTTCAATCCCGCGCATACTGAATCTTTCTTGATGAGCTTTATAATGAGTTCTTTCTTTTCTTCCGTCGCGCGTTCTTTGCGCTCAAGTACGCCATAGGCACCACAGGCTTTACAGTGATATTGCAAGCTACCAGACGAATTTGGGTCATTTTTAGCGAGATCTTCGCTCTGACATTTGTGATAGGTGTTAGACTTTAGTCTCAATAATCGTAATTGAAAACTCCTTGGTTGGTTTATCAATGAACGCAATCGTTCAGACCAAGCGTATTCTTCCAGAAGAGAGGGCTAAAATCTAGAATCAGGTAACGAGAAAAACGGTGGCAATCGGAATGATTGCCGATGAATCCATCTACCCTATCACTTCAAAAATCACCACTACCAAAATCAAAGAGAACACAGGTTCTCACCAATGGCCCCCGGAGGAGCTTTTGCGACACCCTCCGGAGGCGGGAATTCGGGTAGAATTCTCCCCATGCTTCTGTCCGTCAAGCACCGCTTCCTGTTCGTCCACATCGCCAAGACCGGCGGCACCAGTGTGCGCGCCAGCCTGCAGTATTTGCGCCGGCGTGATCCCTGGTACTGGCCCATGTACCTGTGCAGCCGCCTCAGCCACTTGAGCGGTCACCGCATCGCCGGCAAGCTGCCGCGACACGCTAAGATCATCGCCGCCAAGGAGCTCTTGCCGAAGGACTTCTTCGACGCGCTGTTCAAGTTCGCCTTCGTGCGCAATCCCTGGGACCTGCAGGTGAGTTCCTTTTACCATATCCGCCGCGAGCGTCCCCGCTACCTCGGGGGCTATGAATCGTTCGAGGATTTCCTGCGCTGGAAGCTGGACCCGGAGCGCCTCTACCAGTATCACCTGGATACCTCCATCGAATTGCAGACCGACTACCTGATCGACCTGCACGGGGAGCTGATTACCGACTTCATCGGACGCTATGAGCACCTGGAGGAGGACTTCACCGAGGCCTGCAGGCGCATCGGCGGCATCGCGCGGCCGAAGCTGGCCCACAAACGCCGGGCGGTCGACCGCCGACGGGATTACCGAAGCTACTACAGCGATGAGACCGCCGACCTGGTGGCGCACCATTTCAGGCGGGACACCGAGCTCCTGGGATATACATTCGATCCCTGACCAGAGGGGCTGTTGACATTTATCCGAGCGCGGACGATTGTGAAAAGTTTTTCGTGCCGACAAGGCGTGGCGAGGAGGAATAGCAGGCCTATTTTGACGAGCCGCAATGCCGTCAGCGCGGAAAAGGGCCGCAATCGGACCCTGAACGATGAATGTCAACAGCCCCTAACGTCAACACGGATTAGTACAGCAGTACCCAAGTACCGCCAACATGGGAAACATTTTATCCGCCAATGAACGCCAATCGGTCGCCAAAGATCACATGATCTTTATCTGTCCGCAGATCTTCGCAGGTCTTCGCAGATTATTTCTTAGGGTCTGGATAACTTTAGCATCTTCAGGGTATGCTAGGGTTATATTATGCAAGGGAAAGCAGGTATTTCAGGCGTTCACACATTTCGGAAGCTAGATTCAGAGCGATTATACGCTATTTCGCGCCCGATTTGCCGGCCTCGAACATCGCCGAGCTGAGTGGAGCCGCCCGACGGTTAATCAGCTATTCATGAAGTTACGAATCGGGATCGCCCAGGTTTGTGGCGCTTCATCACCTCTATCGGGTGAGGTTGAAGTCGAAGAATCTTATTTTGGCGCACGCCGCGTTCGCGGAAAAAAGGGTCGCGGAGCGGGCGGTAAAACGATCGTCTTCGGAATCCTGGAACGCCACGGGAAGGTTACACGGAAATCGTCCCTGACGCCTCCAAGAAGCAGCTACAGAGAGCGATCCGGGGTCGGGTAGCGCTGGAAGCAGCATCCACTCGGACGGCTGGAGAGGCTACACGGGCTGGTGGACATGGGCTACAAAAAGCATTTCCGGGTGCATCATGGTGTGCATGAGTTTGCCCGCGGTAATCGCCATATCAATGGCATTGAGTCATTCCGGTCATATGCCAAACGGAGGCGTGCAAAGCTCAATGGTGTTCCCCGACGAGCGTTCCTTTTACACCGCAAGGAATGTGAATCCAGATTTCATCACCGAGAGGGAGGAAGATCTCTCTGAGAGAATACTTACCCCACTGAAAGAAAACCCACTCTAAAGTTATCTAGACCCAAAAGAAAAGCGACAAGAAGTCCGAACACCGCAAGTCGGGCAGGAGAGGGGGTTGTGCGGAAGAAACCTCGGTCGCGTTTTGAATCGCTGATTTTTGTAGATGAAGAGCAGTAATCATCGGTGACAATCACGGGTAAAAAGAATGTCGCCTAGATAAATGTCAACAGATTCTAATCCATAAACCGAAGCATCAGGTATGCAGGACATTCTCGGACGGGCAAGACGGATCCGTTTGGTGATCTTCGACGTGGATGGGGTCTTGACTGACGGCAGCCTCTTCCTCGGTGACGACGGCCAGGAGTACAAGGCGTTCCACTCTCGGGATGGTCACGGCATGAAGATGCTGCAGCATACCGGCGTCACCTTGGCCATCATCACGGGCCGGACCTCAGCGGTGGTGCGCACCCGGATGGAGCACCTGGGGATAGCACACGTCTATCAGGGGCAGCACGACAAGCTACAGGCCTACCGGGAGCTCAGGAAGATCCTGCACCTGAACGATGAGCAGATCGCCTATGTAGGAGACGATTTGGTGGATCTGCCGATCATGCGCCGAGTAGGTCTCGCGGTCGCCGTTGCCGATGCCCACCCGTTGGTCCGGCACCATTCCCATTGGCAGACCCACTCCCCCGGTGGACGGGGTGCCGCACGCGAGTTGTGTGAGTTTGTCATGGAGGCTCAAGACACCCTGGACGAGGTGACCGCACGTTACCTCTAACGAGGCCTTGTCTCAGACCGACGAGGCGTGAATTTTGGTACGGAAACCAGAAGTCCACGAAAAGCACGAAAGGACACGAACCCTCATTCGTATGAAGGGTACCTTGAAAAATCTGTATTTTCACCAATCAAGCGACTCTAACTCATTGATTATTCAGATGTTCCGTTGACGAAAACCGTATTTTTCAAAGTGCCCTGAATTCGTATCCGTTCGTGTCTTTCGTGGACCCCGTTCCCCGCGCCCGCGGAACCTTGGATTCATCATTCCGCATTCGTCATTCATCATTCAGAGGCGGGTCCGTCAAGGAATCTTAGCCTGACTATGACAAGGCGACCCGGTATACTGTTCACACGCCAACGCATCCTGATCCTGGCCCTGGCGGTGGTCGGAGTACTCGCCTGGTGGCTATATCGGGACAAGGAGACTCCGGGCCCGAAACAAGACAGGCGAGAACGCCGTCCCGACTATACGGTCACTGACTTCAGTGTTACCACGATGGACGAGTTCGGAATGCCGAACAGATACCTGACTGCCGGTGAGCTGCGCCATTACCCTGACGATGACAGCAAAGAGTTGGAAGCCCCCATCCTGACCCTGTACGTAAAGATGGGTCCACCTTGGCTGGTACGTTCCGAGAGGGCCTGGATCTCGAGCGACAACAATCTGATCCGGCTGCAGGGTGAGGTGCACATCGACCGTGAGGCCGGAGTGGCGACGCGGCCAGTGCGCCTGGAGACCCGCGAGGTACTTCTGAAGCGGGACGTCGAAAATTACGCCGAGACGGATCAACCGGTGAGAATCACGAGCGGAAACGACTGGATGACCGCGGAAAACGGCGCCCGGATTCGGCTGGGAAAGGATCTGGGGGTAACCCTGTTGGGGCGTGTCCGCAGTGAGATATTCGTCTCCGGATTGACTGAGGGGCTGTCTAAAAACCAACTTATTGATTTTCAATGATAAAAAATCATATTTTCTGGTGGTATAATAATTGTGAACACTTTTATTTCGAATTCCACCATGACTCCTGAAAAGACTCAATCTCCTATCAGGTACCCTGAGCGACCTCATTGATGAAGAGTGGAAAATTCTCCAGCCTATTTTCGATGAGCTCGAACCCTATACCACTGGACGCCCACGAACGACCGATCTTCGCAAAACCCTGAATGCGATTTTTTATCCGAGTAAAACCGGTTGTCCATGGCGCTACCTGCCAACAGACTTTCCCCCTTACCGGCTGGTTAACTGTTACTACAACAAATGGACGGACAATCGAACGTTGGAATTGGAAAAAGTCAAAACCCAGACCCGACGGCAGCCATCATTGATAGTCAAGGCATCAAGGAAACCCCAGAATCCCATCTGGAATCAGGGTTCGAGGGAGGCAAGCTCGTTAAAGGAAGAAAAAGCAATATCCTTGAAAATCAATAAGTTGGTTTTTAGACAGCCTCTTAGCATCTCTACTGCTCCATTGCTCTCGTTAAAATGACAACTGGCTGCCGACTCCACGCATAACGAATCGTCATCTCATTTGCGTCACGGATTCAAGGTATACTCTGCAGAATCTCCCAGCATTAGAGAAACCCATGGACAACACCGACAGCGTTGTTTCGCTCTCGTATCTCTTTGATCGACCTCGTAACAACCATCCCTGGTTGGATGCCCCTTCCGAGCTCGACCGCATCCCTGTCATCGGGGGGCAGCATGTCACCGCCAACTGGCGTATGGATCACCGAGTGGACCCATCCCGCGAAGATGTCCTGCTCGCCCCCGGAGGTTTCCCGGCAATCACCGGTCTTGGGGGCAAGACCTTCAGAGAAGCCCGGAGCAAATATTCAGAACAGTTTCTGTGGCGCCCCCAGAAGCTGGCATGGACAGCGGGTCCGAGCCACCGGCCTATCTGACCGCCGCCAACCTGGGTAACCGGATTTCCGCCGATTGGGTCTCTCCCAATCACGGCCTCCTGCACCTGGCCTCACTCAACGCCTTGCTGCGTCAAGTCTTGCTAGATAAACGGTACCTCACCGGTGACCTAGAGCTCGCGATCGGGGACAGTATCGGCCGGTCGTTGCCCGCAAAAATCGACGCCGCAACGGTGGATCTTATTGCCGCCTCGGTTCAGAGCGCCGGGGAAGGATCGGTCCGGCGTCTAGCCGGTCTCGTCTCCGATGCCCTCGGACCCACGGAGCCCCACTGGTGGGCTGCCTTTGCCTGCGAAGTAGAAAAGCATCTCCAAGGAGAGGATTGGACGGGGGCCACAGTTCTATTGGGACTGGGCCACCTGAATGCAGGCGACTGGCTGTTGGCCTGGCGCTATTCGCCCCTGGTCGCGGGCAAACCCTCTACCGGCCCACCGTCCTGGAGACCGCAGATAACAGCTACCACTTTCCGTCCCCTCCCGGCGAAGACTATGGGATTACCATACCGCTGGCCGAGGGGCACCCCCTGATCCGCGAGCTCATACATGCACCGCTCAAGGGCGCTATCTGTGCGGAGGCTTGCATCGGGCGTCTCGGCCGGATTGCACAACCGCCCGTCGAGGTCAATAATAAGAAGTTAGACGATTGGTTCCGGTCGCGCCGGGCAGCGCACCGCCGCCGCTTGAGCACGAAACACGAACACGGCCCCCGACCGCGACTGGATCTCGAGGCGCCAAGATAGGGTATGACTCCGGCACAGCTCGCACTCGCCTCTATAAGGGGCATCCTGGAGGAAATCGCCCGTACCGGCGATGGGGAGCGTTTGCGCCAGCTGTTGCGCGGCTGGGAGCTGCCGGCATTGGGTGGCGGTGAAGAGCCCGCTACCCAGATCATCCAGGCCCTGGAGATCCGTCCCTACAACGCCGATCTTACGCACGACATCGGTCATCTATGCACCGACTTGACCAAGCTCTGGTTGGAGCGACTCGATGAACAAAACGGGCAGGAAGCCAAGTGGTCGACCATCGCCTATACCACCCGAGAGACGCCACCCGCGACGGTCTTCGGGCTGGACGACGAGCTTTATGTCTGCAACCTCCTGCTGCTGGCGTCCTGGTTGCCCAGAGACGCCGCGCTCTTTGAGGCCCTGTATTCCTACTACACCAGCAGGATCGCCCTATCCGTGCTCGCCGCCGGTTTCGGGCGTAACGCCCGGCAGCTGTGGCGCGCCCTGTGCAACCAGCAGACAGATACCCGACTGAAAGACTACTGGTTCTCCTTGTTAGAGGGGTCCAATGCCGGCTCCTCCTCATGGGATGTCGCCCGTCGCAGCGAGCTGCTGGAGGCCTGGAGGGGCATCCTCTGGTTGCCGCCCCCATCCGAGCAGTGGTCACCCTTGGATCTGAAGGCTATGGATGCAGGTCTGCATCTTCTAGCGGACGCAGTCGCCGGGCGTGACGAGGGGCCGGTTATCCTGCGCGCTGCGCTGCGGCGCATGGCAGATGCGATCCCACTTGATCCCGCGACCTGGGTCGAGTTGATTGCCCCCTTCCGGTCCGCCCCCTTCCGGTCCGGCTGGCCGGAACTCCTGCGCGACCTGGCGGCGGAGATCTGGCCCGATCCGGAGCCGAGTTCCCTGGCCGATCTGCCGTGGCTGCCTGCAGATCTCGCGGCGCTCTGGAAGGCATTCGCCGAGGACACCCGCAGCGTCATCCGCGAAGCCCTGAACAGCGGTGGCCCGAAGGCCGGCCAGCAGTTGGTGAATGACGTAGTTTTCTCCCCGCCGCACATGACCGGACTTCCACCCCAGGAAATACGCCGGCGAATCATCGAGCTCAGCCATGTACTTTGGCCGGTTTCCGAGGCCCGGCCATCCGTCGAGACCCTTTACGACGACCGGGATTGGCAGGAGGAACCGGGGCAGACAAAGGGCAGGACTAGGGAGGTCGATCGTCTCGCCGCCCTGGAGGCAGTCAACCGCGGCCTGGCCACCGTAGAGCAGTGCCTACAGCGGGGTGACGAGATGCAGGCGCGTAGCTACCTGGATGAGCTCGTGGAAAATCAGTCCGCCCAGGGCTTGCCGGATACGGATATCCATGTCGCCAAGACCCTGAGCCGGGCGGCCGTGTTGGCCCGTGATGCCGGTTTATTGGAGTGGGCGGAGCAGCTCTAACGGAAGGCCTGCCGGCGCAACGTAACCACTACCGAAAAACTAAATGCGGCACTTTCGTGGTTCCTGTTCCCCGCGCCCGCGGAATCTGGATTCATCATTCCGCATTCATTATTCCTCATTCTGAGGAACCCCATGATGCGACGACTATTCGCGACTACCGCTACCCTGCTTATCCTGCTCGGTGCCGCCCCCGCGGCCTTTGCGGACAACCCCAAGCTACTGATGCGGACCGGCAAAGGCGACGTCACCCTCGAGCTCTATCCCGATCGGGCCCCAGAGACCGTAAAAAACTTTCTCGCTTACGTGGAAGCGGGCTTCTACACTGGGGCCATCTTCCACCGGGTCATCGAGGGCTTCATGATTCAGGGCGGCGGGTTCGACCAGGCCATGCGGAAAAAGACCACCCGTGCCCCCATCAAGAACGAGGCGGACAACGGCCTGAAGAACCGACGCGGTACCATCGCCATGGCCCGTACCCCTAAGCCCCACTCGGCTACCGCCCAGTTCTTCATCAACCATAAGGACAACGCCTTTCTGGATCACAAATCCAAGGACCGCCGGGGTTGGGGCTACGCCGTCTTCGGCAAGGTAATCGACGGCATGGAGGTCGTGGACAGGATCGCCGCCACCCCCACCGGACCCGGTGGCCAATTCCCGAAGGACGTACCCAAAGACACTATCCTCATCGAAAAGATCACGCGCCTGGATGGTTGAGAAGGTACCCTGACCCGATAGAATCTTTTTTAATCCGAAAATGAACGCGAATTAACGTAAATCGGTCGTAATCGGCCCGCTATCCTCGACAGTTCTCCATTCCGTTGCACTAGCGTCCGGGATATTATTATCTAGGGTCTAGATAACTTTAAAGTGGATTTTCTCTCAGCAGAGGTAGTATTCTCTCAGAGAGGTTTTCTTCTCGGTGATGAAATCTAAACTCACATTCCTTGCGGTGTAAATGAAACGTTTGTCGGGGAACACCATTGAGCTTTGCAAGTCTTCGTTTAGCAGTCGAGGGGTACCTGGCCCCGGATCGCAGCCTGTGGCTGCTTTTTGGCGGCAGCTGGGACGACCTCGGTGTAGACTTGGCTCTTTATGGATTCCAGACTGATCGAAGGGGACGGCGGTCCGTAGCACTCTGACTGACGACAGAATAGGCGGTCTTTCTCAACAACAACAGCAAGTTATACGATGCCCCTTTGGCTTGCTGAGAAGGCGAATTTGCGCAAAATATCCTACCCGTCTGGAACCCATAAAGAGCCGTAGATTCTTCCTTGCCGTTCCAGGATCCCGAAGACAATCATTTTACCGCCTGCTCCACGACCCTTCTTCCCACGGACACGGCGCGCATCAAAATAGGATTCATCGACTTCAACCTCGCCAGAGAAGGGCGATGAAGCGTCACAAACCTGGGTAGCTCTAATTCGTAACTTCAAGAGTAGCTTATTAACCGTGGGGCAGCTTACATCACTCAACTCAGCGATTTTCGAGGCCGGTAGATCAAGCGCAAAAGAGCGTATAATCACTCTGAATTTGGCTACAGAAAGGTGTAAAACGTCTAAAACACCTGTTTTTTCCTTGCATAACATAACCTTGTGAGGCTGTCTAAAAAGACATAAGTTACTAGAAAATCACCCCACGGTCACTTTATAGGGGCCTAGTTATTACAGAGCTGTCGGAGAAGCAAGCGACTTGATGCGAAATAAACTTGAGCTTCACTCGAGGTTGGCTTGCGTTCGTAATCTTTACTTAATCGACGTGCTCGAACTAGCCAAGCAAAGGTTCTTTCAACCACCCATCGACAACAATTTCCCGGCAAAGCCGTGGGCTTTCGCTTGTGAGCCGCTCAAAGCGGCTTTCGGGGTCGCTAACGCGACCCCAACGATTTGCTACCGCCTAAAGGCAGTCAATCAGCGCCACAGATTCATTCGGTTGTTCAAGTCGCTGATCTTCCGCCTCCTGATGTCGGATGTACCCGCGGATCACCCGCTCATCGCGACCGACAGTCGAGACATAATACCCCCTCGCCCAAAAATGTTGCCCAACAAAATTGCGCTTACGCTCACCATAGACTCGGGCCACGTGGATCACGCTTCTCCCCTTGATGTACCCAACCACTTGCGACACTGCATACTTTGCTGGGATCGAAATCAGCATATGAGCATGGTCAGGCATCAGGTGCCCTTCTTCGATCCAGCTCTCTCGCTGTCGAGCCAACTCGTGGAAAACTTCCACGAGTTGGCGTCGCAATTGCTCGTACAAGATCCGGCGCCGACATTTCGGAATAAAAACCACATGGTATTTACACTCCCACTTGGAGTGGCTTAAGCCTTTGGCTTCGTCCATCGGGACCTCCTCTCACTCGTGTGCTTAGCGGCTCACGAGCGGAGTGTCCCAGATGGACTCTCAAAAATGTTAAACCTTCCCTGTCTCGTGCCAAACTCTTGCTGTACGAGAGTGCCTCTAGTCGGGATGGCTTCCCGCAAACGTCAAACTGTGCTGTCTCCCCGGCATAGCCGGGGGGGTTCCCATTACTGTATTAAAAATCAATAAGTTGGTTTTTAGGCAGCCTCTTAGCATGCGGGTGAAGATGCTAAAGTTATCTAGACCCTTGAATAAAATTCAGATGGTTATTTGTTTCGGGATTGCTTAGATCGTAGTCCACAGCGATAACCATCTGATTCAGCAATATTTTTTCGCACATAATCGGGCTCAAAATCTGTAGGATTGTATCGAGACCTGCGTCAATTGGGGCACTTTTGGAGGTATCTCCATGATTCTTGGAGCGGGATCTTTTCAAGACCTACACATCGATTCAAGTCGATGACATCCTAAAATCGGCAGCTTTGTTTTATCTTACAAATGGTTACAAGATGGAAGAACCAGTTTCCCCGGACGCTAGTGATTCCGTTGTATTCATTTGCGTCCATTTACGTTGATTTGCGGATAACGCTTAGTACTTGGCTAACCTGGAAACAACCTATGATAAAGCTGACCACCAACCACGGTGACATCCTCATCGAGCTGAATGTGGAACAGGCCCCTGTCACCTGCGACAACTTCGAGCGTTATGTGCGCGAAGGCCACTTCGATTCCACCCTGTTTCATCGGGTAATCGACGGATTCATGATCCAGGGTGGGGGTATGACGACCGACTTCAGGGAGAAATCCACCCACGCGCCGATCCCGAACGAGGCCAAGAACGGACTCAAGAACCTCACCGGCACCATCGCCATGGCCCGTACTTCCGAACCCCACTCAGCAAGCTCCCAATTCTTCATCAACGTAGCCGACAACGCCTTTCTGGACTATCCGGGCCAGAACGGCTGGGGCTACTGCGTCTTCGGCCGCGTGACCGCCGGCATGGACGTGGTGAACGCCATCAAGGGTGTCAAGACTGCCTCCCGGCAGGGCCACCAGGATGTGCCGGTACAGGATGTAATCATCGAGAAGGCGGAGATCATTTGAACTGCAAAGGCGCAAATTCTCTGCAGGGGCGCCCCCCGTGGGTGCCCGGTGTGCCTTTTATTGGAACCACAGAGACACGGGGGACGCAGAGAAAGCGGTAAAAAATTGGTAGTGGTGATTTCTGAAGTGATAGAATAGATGGATTCATCGGTAATCATTCCGAGTGCCACCGTTTTTCTCGTTACCTGATTCTAGATTTTAGCCCTCTCTTCTGGAATAATATGCTTGGTCTGAACGATTGCGTTCATTGATAAAATGTAATCGGGCACGTTCGGCCCGATTGTTGGTCGGTTCGGCAACCTCGGGTTGGTCGAGGAAGCGCGGTAGATTGCCCCCGGCGTGATGCTAGCCAATTTGGTCGAGCAGACGTTGGTTGTCGGGGTCGTCCAAGGACCGTGGCAATGGCCTGCGTGATGCTCTGTGCTTCGCGGGTGTAGTC
>Ga0209782_1000488_pt1 | contig 17331 bp, 11 predicted proteins | sample WorMetmaBAHAMAS1_FD_187390 | JGI IMG/M metagenome (GOLD analysis project Ga0209782, IMG submission 187390) | Marine gutless worms symbiont microbial communities from Max Planck institute for Marine Microbiology, Germany - Inanidrilus... | ecosystem: Host-associated > Annelida > Digestive system...
CTCCTCAGGCTTACGACCTGTGAGAAACTTAGACGATGACCAGACGGCCTTTACAGATAGCCCACTGCACATTTAACTGGCTGTAACATGCTATCCAAATTGTCTTTAACCTTTACATACTTGTTTAATGGCTTTTTCTCAAACAAACTGGGTAAGATGGCACCAAACTAGTCAACCATTATGAATTTTAATGTAGCAAGTGACAACAGGGTGGTAGTAACATTAAATGTATCAAACACAAGTTATTTGCACTTTGCTTCAGAGAGATAACCATGCCAGCACTTCAGAAATACATATATACATACATACATACAAATTTATATAGCGCCAAAATCATAAAAACGAATCTGAGGCAAAATTTTTTACAGGCTAGATGTTCTTCACATAACCAACAGTGTAAAAGCACTGAAGGCAAAAAAGGGGCTAACACAACAACGACAACAACAGCCGTCTAACGACTACCCGGATGGGCTGGTATCTGAAAGGTAAAACCAATCTGGATTTTACTGAAGCAAGAGACAGTGGGTGACAGAGGCATCAGATGGACCATATGCAAGTCTGCACCTCGCTCCAGACAGATAGCCATGCCAGCATCCCACCACTCAGTTTTTAACAAGCCAGATGCCCTTCCTGCTGCCCATCCAACAGCATCACAGGACAAAGTGTATTAATAAATAGATCAGTAAGTCAGAAACATGCTGACAACAACAATCACCACAAGAAAAAAACGAACTAACAAAATTTAACTGACAAATTTTATACAATGTATGCTGTACTCTGACATTTATTAAACTCTTACTGATGAAATAATCAAATCACTGTAATTTATATCACCCACTGATACACCGGATGCTGTTTTCTCTCACCTTTCCAAACTAGCATTCTACTGTAAGCAGAAGAAGACGTGTACCTGTTGTGAGCCGCCGACTCCAGCCTTGATGATGACCAGAAGTTCAAGAATTCGCTTTTCAACATCTTGCAGATAGATCTTGGTCTTATAGTCAGTCGCTTCGGGAGGGACCGTAAGCAGTCGACACACTGGAAAATTCTCCAACGTCACTTCAAGGTCGAGTGGTTGAGATAAGTCGATCTGAAGCACACACACACCAAGTGTAGCCAGAAACCAATAATATTACTCCAGCAGTTGTCGCAATGCATACAACTTATTCTCCAATATTACACAAAACTATGCGATTTTAGTCTTTTCTGCATTAGATTATTAGGCAATCTGCCAGGTTGCACTAGTGCATTAGCTCCTTATACTATGGCAGGATGGAGGGGAAAAGCAGTATGCAGACTGAGAAGTAATGACGTTGGATTGGTTCACAGAGAAAAAGAATGGAGTCATCACCTAAAAGACAAGAAGGCCCAGAAAAGACAAGCATGTGACGCTGGAATCTCAGAATAGGCAGAGCGCAAAATATTTAAAAAATGCCCTTCCTGTTGTCAAACCTACAGTATCAATGCATAAAAAGTTTTTTCCATCACGGTAAGCTACATTTTGTTGTATGGTGTAAAATGACAACCGGAAGTTAACACTGCACCATATTACACAGCATGGGAGGAATATCTTACCTAATGGGTGAAAACATTAAGTACATGAAGTGAAACAAAGTACTAACTGTGACTAGACACGCCTTCTTGCCAGGTTTCACAGTACCCGCAACGGCAACAGAATTTGGCTGCAGGATTCGGTAATGCATATCTACAGGCAACAAACTCTCCAGGACGACGGGTGGAGCAATGCTGACGAGATGACCAGGAAACAGGCTGCCAGTGTCACAATGACCAGCTTTCACAGGCGGCTCTTCGGGAAATCTCAGTCGTCGGACTGACACGCAGAACCTACAAAATAATAAATGTATACTAAGTTCATCTAAAAACAACCGCACATAAACTAACTTTTTAGTGATGTTTTGGCAACTGCTGCTGCTTTGTCAAACTGACATCTGCTCTCAGAGAGCGGATGTCAGTTCGACAAAGGCAGCAGCAGAAAAAACAGATCCAAGGTAAACTCACATTCTTATTTCCAGTTTGCTGTCTGTATGCTCAAACATGGCACAGAATGACAGATCAACTGACAGGATCACTGCGTGCAGTATACAAAAATTTAATGACATACACTGTATGGATGTACCCAATTTGGTTCAGACATCTAGAAGTGTCCGTCTAAAATTAGAGCAAACGATCATCAATCATCCTAAATTCAAATTTATTCACACGAAAAGCAACAGCGATGGTCGCTTTAATGAGAGATGAGTACCTGTAGGCATTGCTGGGACCTCCGAGCATGTCACAGCTGCAGTCAGAGTTGTACGGTTCTGCTGACTGCGTCACCTCCTGCCATCTGATTGGCGCCAAACACCAGTGCAGTGACCAGTTGCTTGGCCGTACATGCATCTCAGAATTGACAAACTGCAGTGGCAGCGGCAGCTGACTGGAAGGAGGCACTGTCACTGTTATAGCTTTTTCTGCATCACAACACATCCGTCCATCAGGCATATGCTCGATCTATACCACTGATAACATCACGATAACACAGAAACATTCAGCATTTCGGGAGACGAAGATCATACCAAGTAAACTAACACATGACCAACAGTCCAAAAAGCAACGCTATGATGCAGAGTTATGGCAATTCTGAAAGAGTAAAACAATTAAAGCAACTACAACTACTTTATTTAAGTTTGCAGTTAACTCACCTTTTCTTCTGAAGTTACACCAGGCTGTCATTCACCACACAAAGAAAACAAGTCGACCTCAGCATGCAAATTACCAAACTCAAGAACACGAAGCACAGAGCTTACCAGCTGAGCCACGCATCTGGTTGTTAAGTCGGACTTCCACTTCATCTTCGAGCAGATTGTGAAGCATCAACGCTGACCGTACAGTAATCACTTTCCGAGCACTGCCCTCGATGGTCACCTCAAATATGAGTCTGGCCGCTGGAACATCCAAAAACTAAAACAAAACCACCAGCATTAATGTCAACAACTGAGGATCACACGACAACTGTTGGTTTTATGTGCAGCAGTTTATCAATCAAATGTAAATAAGCAATATTTTTGCTCATATGTGTTTAAACGGTACGTCTGCTGACTGCATGTTGCAAATGTTAACAAAAGATTAAGTGTTTACAGACTACCAAATAATACAACGTACTGTAAATGAATGTATACACTGTGCCAAAATCGTCATATTTGTGATGATCAAACAAAGCTGACAGCTGACAGTACATGGTATGATAAAAAAGCCAAAAAATCAGCAAAGTTTGAATGAGTAAGTAAGTAAGTAAATATAATTCGTAAATGTGTACAATGGTCAGCAGAAGCCGAATCTGAAGTGCAAGTGGATGGCGCTTAGTTGAAACAGTGAGTCTTGAGGTGATGGCGGAAGGTATCATGGCTGGTACATATTCAGAGGTCTAGAGGGAGAGAATTCCAAATTGTAGAAGCTGCGATACTGAAACTGCAGGCACCAAATAAAGTGGGAACATATGGGATGGACAGCAGATTGGTATTCGACGATCTAAGAGAACGAGTTGAATGACGAGCATGCAAAGCTGCGTGTAGATAAGCAGACTGAGAGGAATGGAGAGTGTAGGAAGTGATGTTGGCTATTTGAAACTGATGCGGTATTGAATGGGAAAACAGTGGAGCCGTTGGAGGAGATTGTGTGAATCGGACTGAAAGGAGCCAGTGACAAAACGTTCAAGGCAGTTCTGTGCTCTTTGGAGCTTACAGAGGTTTTTCTCAGTTGCGCCATATAAGATAGAGTTAGCATATAGTCAAGGCAAAAACCAATGGGTGCACAGGCTATCATTTTAGCCATGTCTTCAGATGTGGAGATATGAGAGATGAATCCTTATATCCTCACTGTTAGTGATACCAAACTAAAACTGTCTTTTAATATAACGTAACATTCACCACTGGGAAGCCGCAGTGCCAAAATAACCAATTTGATATGTTCACTTGTTCAACCATTTCAATAAAACACTAGCACATAACGAACATTGAGCCACAGATAATTCCACATGCATATGCAATGCACATTTGCTACATGGTAAAAATGTTTAAATTGCAGCTCATAAAATATTTAGCTCAAATTCCTGCTGTAGTCACACTTGTGGAATGGTAGTAAGAACACTTTAAACAACTGTAGTCACCGACAATAAGAAAAAAAACAACATACACGAACCCACATACCAGTTTAGACGTATTGTCAATTTCAGTGGCAGCATGACGAAAGTACACACCAACTTTATCGACCGACACAGGCTGTACTTGTTTCCAGCCGTCGACCTTCACAATCAGCTGGTGAACATTCGGCTCATGGGTGTGCTGACACAGACACATGTGTTTGTGTTAACATATTTTCAGTCAAAGTGCCGTGGTCATTTATAGATATACACTCTATTTCAAACTGGAAAAACCTGTAATCAAACAAAGCAAAGAAAAACAGCAGGTTATGTAATACACTGTGATGTAATGTCAGCAAATCTGTAAGTAGCACATAACTGAGTTATGATTCTATTTAGAGAATCCGTAATCAGTGATATTCACCTTGTGTCTCATTTTGTCATGCTCAGCTAACAGAAATGGCAGTTCACGACCTGCTTCAACAACTTGCCATTCGCCCTCAATTTTCCAAAATCCTTCCGAGTTGAAGTTTGAGTGCTGTGTTCTACATAAAGTGCACAACAGAACATCTACTTTGCACCAACAAAAAACAGTTAAACGTCTTACAACAATGATCTGACACTGTTGGAAGGCTGTCAGGAAACAAATCTGGTCCATAAAAACCTGTGCAGTTATCTTCAAAGAGTCTTTTATGAAATAAGTGGAATAAGAAAACAGAGAGTAATCAATCAATCCAAGTCCATCTAGAAAATAGCTGTTAGAATTGTAAAAAAAATCACAATTCAATAACACGATTACATTAATGAAGCAATAAGAAAAAAATGCACACAAAAACGAAGCACACATACATTCTGACAATTTGTTTCAACACAGGTAAAACCTTGTCAGAGTTCGTTTAACTGTTGCAAACTGTAGTCGACAACCAGTTTCATTGCGCAGTGCAAATGGAATGAATGGCACTCGACGCCGGGAATTGTACAATAGAGAGTAATCTTTGCCAAACCTAACAAGCACCAGTTGCTACAAAATGTTTTTAAATGTTTTAATACGTGTCGAACTCTTTTTTGACTTTGGCACTATCTAAGTTGACTACTTACTTACTTATATTAACAATGCTACAGACATAGTTATAATACAGCAAATGTGCAGCAAAACTGCAAAAGTGTGCTTCCCAACCAATCCCTTTATTTCAATTGAAAAAACAACTTGTAAAAAAACAAACCATGTGAGTACAAATTAATCTAGGTTAAACAAAAAACAGAGAGAATGTTGAACCTAAACCTAAACCAACAGTCAACAGCGAGAAAAGCTCATACGCGTTTGCATACCATGGTGCATAATACAACACCAAATAGTTCTAAGAAAATAAGTAATCAACTTATATATTGCCCAAGTCAAAAAAAGAACCAAGGAAAAAGAGTCTTCTCCAGTCACCACTGCACAGATCTTGCTACTGGAAGGTACAAAGTCAGAATTCCTCAAATCCTCATAAGCTTTTCTTGACAAATTTCTGAGTCTGGCTTACTTGCTGTGACAACAGAACATACGTTGAGTTGATGTAGAATTTACTTCCTATATACTGGTGTGAGATACAGTTGACAATAACCATGTAACAATGGCCACAGTCGTAGCAATTATCAGTCGTGAACACACTCACGTTGGCATCTTCTGATAGTCGTCCGTCCACTTACGACTGGTCTGATTCCACTGATCCAACAGACAATTTGTGATGTTGACGTTCAGCACAGACTTGTCAACGGCTGCAGAAAAACAAACATTGATGGAAGTGACTTAATAACTGCAGCAACAACGATAAAGCAAAAAAGAGACTGACATAACGAAACGAAAAAGGTTGCTAAATCTCAAAAGACTAACATTTCCCACAACAGACTCAGCACTGTGCACCATAACATCATTTGCCATATTAAAGCCGTCCTTCTGCTAGATTACTTGTCGATATCAATAAACATAACCAGTTCAACAACAGGATCAATTTATAGATTTAAAAGAAAATAACTGAGAAAAGTTCCCAAAATAAAGCTGATCGACCGCTTATACGCGACACGTTGAATGCCCCGATTACTGGCAAACAGACAATTACAACGGACTGGTAATGGTCATTCGCAATTACCACTGGCTGAACTCGGTAAGCGGAGTCCTAATATCGACCTGCTCCGCACAACTGGTTCAAATGGGAGAGCATAAACAAACGCACAATTTTTCACTGTTTGACCTTGACCTTGACTTACAATCCCAGGCTAGCCAAGGTCAAGGTCGACCCTCATGCCACAAATCAAGGTCAAAGGTTAAATGGTTCAAACAGGAGAGCGCCCACAGACAAACGCACAGATACACACACGCACACACACTGATGCTACCAAACATATTATCTCCCCTGCTATGCGGTCGATAAGAACATTTAGCTAGTCTAAACATTCATCTATCCCAGAGACCAAATTTCACAATCTCACACAAGATGGAGATGCACAATGTATAAATGTTCTAGTGCAACTGCTAAGCAGTGATAATGGAAATCTCACCTTCCACTTCAACTGTCAGTTTATTTCCACATTCCTGTATATCACTGTGCCAACGCACTTTACACCTGCAGATGTAAACAATTACAAACAGTAATACTGCAACACAGCAAGCTATACATCGTCTCAACCAATAACACAAAACTATCACTGATACTGATACCATCATTACCATTACTAAATACCATTATTACTATACCTTTCATTTTTCACTTAACTGGCTTTCTTAACTTCTTAAAGTGTCTTAGCTTGCACCACCCCACCAAACAGTGTCAAAACACTAAATAAAATTGTAATGTTGATCACAGTCACAAAAATCAGCCTTATCCTTTTCAGTCGATAAAGTGACACTTGACAAAAGGAATTATGCTTCCATTATACCAGCTCTCCAATGGCAGAATTCCACACCACATAATGCCATAAATAAAAAAAAAACTAAAACTGTTAATAAATACAGAAGTTAAAAACTGACCCCCATTTTTCAATGGCAGGCTCCCATCCAGACAGTGCACGATTATAGTAGTCACCAATGAGCCTGAAACAGGAGCAGCCTTGACTCTGTGGGTAGAATTTGTGCAGGATGTAGATATCAGCAAAGACTAATTCCGCCAATGGTACGTCGGCATCCTGGCAGTCGTCAATCAGACAGATTGATACACTGCCGTCTTTCACCTAGAATGAAAACCAAACCATTTATGGCCTACAGTGCACTTCAACATAACTGGCGTGATAATGAGTCCACAAGACACTAGTCTAGACCAACAATAAATCATGGAACATGATAATCACGAGCTTAAAACTCGCATGTAGCAAGCTTAATCTTAAACTAACAAAAAAACCTTAAATCTGAAAGGTGCACAGACAGACTATGTCTCTTGTCTCTGCAAAGCCTGCAAAACTTCCTGTATTGCAGAGATCACTAATTTTCTCATATAAGATGCATTAAATTAAATACTCCTGCAAAGGCCAATCATGTATGATAAAAAGCCTAAACGTATCCAGTTTCTGGTTAGTTTATTGGGTATTATCTCCATTTTAAGGTATTCAGACCCCTCAATATAATGTAACCCTGGCAAAACTAGCTCAATGATATTGAAATTGCACAGATACCTGCAGCAGTTTGGGCTCTGATCACAGAAGCAAAATATGAAAAAGGTAAAAAAAATTCCATGTTTCTGTCCCAAAATAATTAGTCTGTCTGTTCTATTTAATATCGTAAATCCCTTCCGCAAATTTTGTAAAAATCCTAGCATCTTCTGACAAATTCTTATCTGCTGACATGAAGATATATAAAATAACACACAGAATGCTAACTACAAGTATCTCAAAACCCTGCTTCACAGACATAATGAAAACCAAAGACTAAGCACTAAAATAGAAATAATGGCCATCCAGTGTCTTTGAATTAAAAAAGTAGGGTTAGGACGATATTCTGATCATCTGACAGTCCGATAGTCGATACTATTGATGAAAACAATCGGCCGATATGACTGCGATAGCGATTGATTCTGGCCCCGGCACCTGCTATGTATCTAGACGTTCATGGCTTAGCCCCCCACCCCCATCAACACACTGCTACATCACCTGACGCTGCAGCATTATCATCCATCCATGAGGCTGGACGACGGCCATGATTGGACTGGACTGTCTAGGCGTGCGCCACAGCCGTCGCTATCTATCAAAACGACAGCCGTGCCTGGTCTATCTAATTTATGTCATGATGCCGTGACAATGCCGTCACAGCGTTGTCACCCCTTGTCAGTTAAATTAGATAGACCCGCCGTGCCTGCATTCTGTTGACAGCCGACCGATAAAAGTCTGTTACTGCAGTGGCTGCATTTCACCCCCGCAATCACCCAAGTGCCGATAGGCTAACAAGTAACAACTGTTTACTTTACTGGAAACATTATGCCCTAGTGCTGACTGACTGTGACCTTGTTGGATTCATCAATCGCAAATAGGCCTACCATCGGAAAACCTATCGAGTGAACAATCGGCGATAGTGATAGTCTCCGACAGTGCTGACTATCGCCCAATACCATAGTCCGATTGTCTTATTGGCTTAACTCTAATAAAAAGTAATTAAAAAAGCTGTTCTATAATGCAAGAATAGGCATCAGTAAACCAAAAGTGATATAACTGTCATTATGCATTGCGAAAGACCAACAGTAATCGAATTCTTCTAGTAGAAAATATTGTAAAGAACCTCAAAGCCTGACATGTGGAGACGACTGCGTGAGCGCACTGCCATTACTGGTTTAACATGTTTAGTTAACCAAGCCGCAGCTTTGTCGAGCTGTCCCTGACACAACATCAGTGCATTCTCACAGTCCGACTGGCTGAACCCAAGATCCTGAAGTTTGGACACTTGCCACGCTAAAAAATACACAAATAACCCATTATATTCATCTGACAGCAACAACTTACAATTAAATAATTATTTAACAACAAGATAATGCAGCAACATTGAACAACAGACCCTAATTGACAACACAGAACATTAAATAATGCACTTATCTAAAATTTATACCATTTGCAAGCTGCATACTTTACTAATTTATGAGTCTAGTACAGACCAACAGAGGAGGTATTCTTTGGCTGTGGTGCTGGCCAAGCACTCAGAAGCTGCTGTGGCATGGAATTAATGATCGCCATGAAGAGTCGAATGTCATTGTATGACAGTCGCACACTTAATGTGTGAAAACTGACCTGATGCACAATGGACAGCAAACATTAGAACCATTCAAATCACAAACAACCTTCTCAGTCCTTAATACAGGCTAGTGAAATCTACACATATACTGGCAACACAAATTTTTTCTTTAATTAGTGTTTTTTCCTAGTTGGTTATAAAATAAAAGCTTTATTAACAGACTGGCTGCTCTAACTATAACTGCAACTATAATGTAATATCCCAGAGTATCAATAGACAGGCAAAACTAACTTTGCCTATCCTGTTTCACTGTTAGCCACACATACCACTAACGATAATAAGCTGAAGGCTCATTTCCTTGCTATTCAGGTCACCACTGTTCACATGCATTTGCCTAGCATCTCTAAAATTATAACCAATGTAATAAAAAATATGTGTAATTTAGTGCTATGACATTTTCTCTTTAATCAATAAAGCATACTATGATACTCTAAAAGACATCTGACAAAAGTCAATCAGTTATTTAAATATCAGTTTATTATCGACCGCGTAGCAGGGGAGATAATACGTTTGGTAGCGTCCGTGTGTGTCCGTCCGTTTGTCTGTGGGCGCTCTCCAGTTTGAACCGTTTGATCTTTGACCTTGATTTTTGGCATGAGGGACGACCTTGACCTTGGCTTGCCTGGGATTGTAGGTCAAGATCATAGGTCAAAGGTCAAGGTCAAACAGTGACAAATTACTCTCCCGTTTGAACCAGTGGAGTGGAGCAGGTCGATCTTAGGACTCGGCTTGCCGAGTTCAGCCAATGGTAATTGCGAATGACCATTACCAGTCCATTGGAATTGTCTGTTTGTCAGTAATCAGGGGGCATTCAATGTGTCGCACGTAAGCAGTCGATCAGCTTTAATTTAACCTCAAGTATTGGCAGTCTTTCATCAGCAATGGCAACATCCAGCAGTCCGCTGGTGCCAGGACCAAGTTTACGTTCCTGTTCTGCAGGATTGCTATTCAGCTCAACTGACAGTGACATTGGATCAATGATGGACAGTGCAGTTTCAGCCTCAGCAGCCAGTGAGCAAGAGAACACTTCCAGACTCTGCAGACTGCATGAAAGAGGTCGTTCCGAGCTCTGACGATAAGTCACCACCGCAGTGCTCTGACAACACCAGTAATAACATGCACACATACTACAGTCTATCATTTCTTCTATTTTTTTTTCAGCTTGAACTGAACTTGAACATGTTTTTTAAGTAGTAATTTGTGTAAGGTGCCCCCGCAACTTTTTTGTGATGGTGTCATCATAATCTTGACATTTGTAGTAGTAGTAGTAGTAGTAGTAGTAGTCTACATATACAACTGCAGTAACGGCATATAAAGCACAGCCATATGTCTGGCAATGGCTTATTTCAGGTTGTCATGGCTTAAAATTTTTACGGTGGCGCACGGCTTACAAAGTCCACGACAGTTTACAGCAATAGCATTTTCGTCACAAAACAACCGTCTTTCCCTTTAGCCACTGTAAGCTGTAGTTGCCATGGCTAGCTATAGGTTAGTACAGCTTAAGTTAGTATAGCTACAAAATTTCTAAGGTGGCTTATGTGGCTTGAGGTCTATAATGACACCATGGACCTTAGCAATACCAGTTTTCATACTTAGGTAGAACTCTTCTTATCATGATTTTAAATCTTCACTTACTTTAAGTTTTAAACACACTCAGATACAAGCACTTCAATGTCGCTTTCATAAAGCAGCTGTATTAGCCAAGTTAGCCAATGGTCCTTGATATCCACTACCAGTCAAAGAGAACAAACAGCAGTACTTTTATTCCTTAAATGACTCCTAGTACTAGCCAATAAACTGGCTGTGAAGAGTGACTCTAAAATTATCTATTTTGTGTCAAGTGGGACATTAAATCTTAACTCATTTTATTAAATGACACAATATACTGCACATCTTGGACATAAGTAATGCATCTATGTTCTTTTCTGTAATAGACACACTAAAAATTCTGCTATGATGAAGACGATAATTATTATCATAATTCAGCTCTTGATAAACAATAATTTCTAGAAAATTGTATAAAGGATAATATGTCAATTATCATTATTACAACTTGCAAAGTTATCAAGAGATGCTGCAGTCTGTACCTTCAGAATAACAGCATTTGTATCCCAGTCAGCTGTACTTTCAACCACCACTAGTTCTGAGTCAATAATGTTCAGGCAAAGTTCAAATGGCGTTTCTTTCTAAAACATCAAACAGCAACGTCTTACATGTCGCTGCAACAACAAAGTTCGTGATCGGACTAAAATGACAATCACACAACATTATGAAACATAATTGTCACCATAACAATTATTACGTTAATCAATGAGCAGAGAACAAACTCAACATTCTTGTTAATGCTGCTACCTGTTCAATTCCAGCTATTCGTCTGGTTAACACGCTGCCGTGGTTTGAAAAGTACAACGACGGAGTTGGCTGCTTTTGCTTTTGCTCCATCTCTTGTCTCTCTGCAGTAACAACAACAAACTATAAACTTGTACCGATCACATTTCCACTGGATTATTGAATTTGCAATTTTCGTAAATATGCTGTTGCATACATAATACTTATCACCAGTCTTTGCAATACAGCCATCAGTCTTTCCAATACAGTCAGTAACACTGGACAATAAGATACGTAGCATTGTCAAGGAACGTACCTTTTTTGAAGGGATCTTCAAACGAAACCGCAAGTAGGTCCTTAGTAGCAAGCAGCCAGTCAAAGACGCCAATCAATCGCATGCTGTTGAGGATGACTTTGTACTGGTTGACAGTGCGGCTGGTGCGACTGTGAAGCTCCAGTTGTAATGCTGTCAAATCTCTGCGATCAGGCGACGGCTTCAGCACATCCGAGAACACGTTCGGTCTCACGTTAACCGGATTACCTTTAATGCATCACAAACATCTGATGCAACAATGAACTCACTTTTGTTCCAGCCTGAGATCAGTACATTCAGTGTTTTTGGACAGATAGACAGACAAATAGATAAATTTATTTATATAGCATCCATAATTCAAAAGAGTCACTAGGCGCTTCAGTCGCCAACGAGAAGTCTTCCGAGATCGTCTGAAGGAGTCGAAAAACAGTCCCGGCCACCATAGTTTGGGTGCAGATCATTCCACAACCGGGAATCAGCGGCCAAGGAACTCCTATTGGCGAGTTTATTGTGAGTTCACAGGGTAAGCAGCTTCTGTATGAATGTTTACTGGTCAACTCAGACTATATCCACATTCATAGGCTGTTTTGGTATCCGAAAAGGTTCCTACAATGATGGTAACAGATAACATGCATTAAACATCTTTGTATTTAACAGAACAAATCGCAGTACACAAAGCTAAAAACAATACTGCCAGTGCCAACCACAATGTAATGACATTTTGTATACAAAGTACAAAAATCAGGCTTCAAAGTTTAACAATTATAAATTAATCAAACTATCTATAATTTGCTTGTCTTAGGTCCGGTTTTCCACAGCAAATTAATCTCCCGTTAATTTAATCCGGCATCAAATCCGGCAGATAACGATCAATTTACTCAGATGTCGTTTTTCCACTGGCAGTTCGTCAATTAAATCGTCCGTTTTGCCGGATTTAATGCCGGATTAAATTAACGGGAGATTAATTTGCTGTGGAAAAAACGGACCTTAGTTCCTTAAAATATGTAATCAGCTAATCTACTGTTAATTTTTACACTATCTAGTAGACTGTTCTCCAGTGTAACTGTGTTGTACCTTGATATCTTGTATCTGACAATGTGATCTCATGCGAGACAAGATCAATGTCCTTCGATCCATCTGACCGACTCTCAAACTTCAGCTGTGAACGCTGGAAGTCAAACCGAGCAAGTGACACCGGCAACTCCAATGCACCATTCCCATGTGATACCAAAAGCTCAACCTCCACTCCATCCAAGTCCAAGCAGATGGAAAGTCCGATATACATTTCGCGACTCAATGTCGGCTACATAAAACAGAATTACATCAACGTACCATTTTAAGTGCAGCTTTGAGATATACAGAACGCTACCATTCATCCGTGAAAAAAATAAGCAAATACTGACAAATACCAGCAACATGTGTGGATTGCAATGTGCTATGACTGAAATCTCATAACAACAATAAACATATCGGGATTGCTACTGACTAGTATTTGCACATACACTGCATTTTAAACAGAGATGTCATCTCTTTAAATAACAGTCACAACTAATTTTAATAATTTTTGGTATACAGAATCCTGGAAGAAACTTCATATCAAAAGTTTATAAATATGTCCATCTCACACGTAAATTGTAGCCATTGTAACTTGAAAAATTCAAAGTCATCTTTCAACTGTAACTTGTCTAGTCTGAGCATTTGCAGCTGCGACTGGACAAGCTCTCAGATCAAGAAATTAGATTTTTCAGTGACCTTTGCTTAAATAACTCAACAAATAAGCCAGGAATTTAAACATATTCTGTGCTGATAAGCAAAGGAACCCTAAATCTTACCAAGTGAAATCTACCAACCACGTTGTACTCACTTTACTGTCTAGGCCCTAACGACGAATGCATATGTCAATGTAATTTCATTTTGTTTATGTATATTATTTTGTTAAAATGGTGTTCACTAATGAAGTCAAGAAAGTGAAAAGTTGGCTGTAAGTGATAGAACTGTCAATGTGTTTCACTAGGTAGGCCTAATGCCAGTCAGACTTCAATCAGATGAAAGAGGTCTGCTTCTCACAAGGTACAGTGGCTACATTTGGCAGATGAGATAAACAATTTTATAATTTTCTCGTGTGATGTTCCTTCAGGATTCTGTGTACCAAAAATTATTAAGATCGGTTCATTTTTGACTGAGTTAATTAAAGAAGTAACACTTTTTTGAAACACAGTGTCCATGCAAAATCTCTGTCACATGCAAGTTGTGCAGTTTGTGTATGCACCATCCACTACTGGTTCATATAAATGCAGTCTCCTGCCAGATTTTCCACTCTGACATTTTGAGCATTGCTTAGTCAGTGCGTGCATGTACAACAGAGCAGCAACGATCCTAACAACGTTAACTGTAAGTGCCGATCGCATACGATGCAGTACATGAATTGAGTGTGGATTTCTATGGATCTGAATGGTTGAAACAATGAGTTTAATAACAAAGGACTAATCAAAGTTGTACACAGCATACAACTATAATTTCCAACAAATTTTCTAACAAGTAAAAATGCTACTTTGCACAAAACAATTTGAACAGAAATATTTCAACTCATATGTAATAAAACAATAACGTCACCTGAGGTCTAGGATCTTTAAAGTGTGGCAACAACTGGCTCTGGAACTCCTCGAGCGGTTCTCCAAAGTTGTGTTCAAGCAAGCCGCGGATCAGCTGATACTGTACTGAATCGACTGACAGATCAAGTGAGGACAATTTGCCATCGATGCTGAAGTCTGGCACTGCATGACTGATGTCACCGTCAAGATTACGCTCCACTTGCAGATGTAGCCAACAGCTGTCGCGTAGGATCTTTCGCTGTCAGAGAACACACACAAAACTGTCAACTGAATTTTAACTTGAATGATCAAAAAACAATTAAGGCATTTGTTATGAGAACATTCAAAAACTATAATGACTGTTCATCATAAACATCGTCAATTTTTACCGCATGACGCTATGCTAAGCGTGGTATATGCCATCGTCGTGTGTCTGTCTGTGTGTGTGTCTGTCTGTCACACTCCGGTATTATATCAAAATGGCTAAACATAGAATCACGCAAATCATGCCACACGATAGCCCCGTGACTCTAGTATTCTGACACCAAAATCACGGCAAAATTTGAATGGGGGTTACAAATGCAGATGGGGTGAGTTAAAATTTGCCACTTTCGACGAAAAACACGCTATAACTCAAAAACGGTACAAGATAGACGCATAGTTTCTATTAAAGTCGAATAGGAAGTCATATGTGCTATATCAAATGGCGACGTTTCCAATTACCTTGGGTGACCCCCAACACCCCAAACTACCTCAATTTTTGCATTCTTCGTCACCTTTCATATCTTCGTAGTGAGTAAACATAGAGACTTAATATTTGGTGTACAAGTTGACTGTAGCTAGTGGATGATTGATGTAGTCCCAGATGACGGACGACAAACCGTCCCTGAAAGGGGTGTGGTTATGTCATGTGACACGTTTTAAATTTTTGGGGCCCCATCCATATCTTAGGAATGGCTGAAGCTAGAGCTCTCAAATTTTGTACAAAGGGAGACTATATCAAGTCTTGCTAAAGGGATGACAAATCCCCCCTAAAGGGGCGTGTTTTTGTTCACGTGACCCATTTGTGTATGCGCGACTGTGGACTTAAAAAAAATTATCCACGGCATCGGCGAATTGCGATCAATAATGATGCCCACGACAGATTACTGCTTATCACACCTACGGCGCTCGGGTTGAGTTGAGTTGAGTTGAGCAAGGTTTAACGTCGCACCAAACACATTATAGATCATATTTGGGACAGGTTTTTAGGGTCGAAAGACCCAACCAACAGTGTCAAAGCACTGAAGGAAGAGAAGTCCTAAGGACAAGGCTTCAATCCCACTAGGTCCACCCCACTGTGCTAACAATAACACAACATATATGCAGTATAAAAAAAACACAAAATACACACAGATAAACACAACTAAATCTAGGCTATGCACAGTAAAATGCACCCAACGTGACAAAACCAACTCCACCCACGCTAAAGCTAAGGACAAACTCCATCGGTTCGATTTTTCACTGTATTTGTTGCAATGTTGGCTGTATAACATATAGACAAAGAATCGATTAAGTGGAGTTTGAGCATTATCATTCAAACATGTGGTAATAACCAACATTTCCTGGTCTGCATAACAATTTGCTATCAACCGATGCTCGCTGCATGGTCATTATACTTTGTGGCTGTGCAATATGGTCGATTTTTACCGTGCGACGCTATGCTAAGCGCGGTATATGTCATCGTCGTGTGTCTGTCCATCTGTCTGCGTGTGTGTGTGTCTGTCACACTCCAATATTGTATCAAAATGGCTAAATGTAGGATCACGCAAATAATGCCACACGATAGATCCGGGACTCTAGTCTATACTGACAAGCATGTCGCGCAGTCCCTCTACCATAGCAGAGCTTCCTGTATAAAGCTGACACACCATAGGTCTATTTACACAGGGTTCCCACTTTTAGGAAGAAAAAAATTCAGGAGTTTTCCAGTGAAATTTTAGAATCCTCCAGGTGTAATCTGGCTGCAGTTTGCATCCGAAATATATAAAACACGAGACATTTATCACCGTTACTTTGTAACATAAATTATTTTATACACGATACAGCCATTACTGTGTAAACAAGTGGCTCTGCTGTGGCAGAGGGACCGCGCGACGCACTTGTCAGTAGAAATTCTGCAACTTACAAAACATCCCAATTAAAAACTAGAGTCTCGGGCCTATCGTGTGGCATTATTTGCAGACGGACGGACAGACGGACGGCCAGACACACGACGACAGCACGTACCGCACTTAGCATAGCGTCACGCGGTAAAAATCGACTATAGGCCTATTGCACTGCCCATCAAGTAGAATTACCAGGCAAAGAGCGTCGGTTGATAGCAAATCGCTAGGCACATTGAGAAATGTTGGTTTTTAAAGCATATATGAACGATAATGCTCAAACTCCACTTGATCGATTTGTTGTCCATATGTTATACAAGCAAGTTTACAACAAACACGGTGAAAAATCGAACCGATGGAGCTTAAGCCTTAGTGTATGCGCTGCACCACCGACGACCGTCGGACGTGTGATACTCAGATCATCAAGTGCAGTGGAGATTTCGTTATAACTCCACAGTAGTGCATACAAAAATGGGTCACGTGAGCAAAACCACACCCCTTTTAGGGGTGATTTGTCATCCATTTGGCAAGACTTAATATTGTCTCCCTTTGTAAAAAAATTTCAG
>Ga0209782_1000489_pt1 | contig 17323 bp, 17 predicted proteins | sample WorMetmaBAHAMAS1_FD_187390 | JGI IMG/M metagenome (GOLD analysis project Ga0209782, IMG submission 187390) | Marine gutless worms symbiont microbial communities from Max Planck institute for Marine Microbiology, Germany - Inanidrilus... | ecosystem: Host-associated > Annelida > Digestive system...
CCCCTACTTGTCATCCCAAATGGCAGCTTGATTGGTTCAGCCATTTTTGAATGGCAATTGCTGCATTTTTTGTTGCCACCCAACTCGCCACCCCGAACGCCATGTCAGTCAAGTCATCTTTTTTTCATAATAATGGTTGTTACCAATGGATGGACTGACAGATCAATAGATGATGGAACTTGACCTGTAAGAATAGTCCACTTACGCTATATGTGCCAGTTGATGTGAGGCCCAAATTCGATTCATTTTAACACAACATAGCAAAACCTTTATAATTTTAACCACATCTATTTATTTGACAAAACTACATATTAGCAAAATATACAGCCTGGTGTCTGAGACATAAAATAAAAATTTGAACTTTAGACTTTGTTTCAAACAGGTGAATGCCGGATGCTTATTGAAACAGTTATGCAAATGATGATGTAGTACATGTATTATGTTTTTGATTTTTGAAGGATGACAGAATGTTAGTCAAAGTTTTAAGGCAAGATGAACATTGTGAAAGGAGGAAATAGTGTTATTAACTGCTGCTTTAGATCAGCATAATGTTGATCTTGACAAGAGGCATATTGATGGTACACAGTAGATAGTGCACTAGCCATACTATGACAATGTCAGGAAGAATGCTTCAGCAACTCGAAATATGTGCTGGATTGCCAGATTGCAGTTGAGACTGGTATATCAAGGATCGGTGTGCAGTCATGGGGTGTTCACCTGTTGGAAACTTACAGCTCTGAAACAAAGCTGTATAGTTTGTTAAAACCTGTGTAGTTTTTGTCAGATAATTAGTAATTAATGTGGTTGAAATTATATTCTGTTTAGTTGTGTTGTATCGTATGTGCATTTTGGCATTACTTCAGTTGGGGCACAGTGTGTATGTATTGATCACTTCACGTGGCCTATTGTTTCCATTCGCCTCACAACCCATTCGTAATACTTGCCATTTTGCATAACCTGTGAACACCAGCACTTCTACCAACCAAGTGACTGCCATTGCCTCTGATTCAGTTGTGGTTGTTGACAGTATAGTTATTTGTTGTTGTTACATCCCTTGGGTACGGAGACAGCAAGTGCTCTGCTGGGAAGTGGTTTTAATCAGTGATATGCTGCATTACAGCATTGGTGACCATCTGTCAACACGTGTTGACCATTGCCCTAGTTTGCCTTGTCCGGTCGTCCACTTTGTGACATAATTACCTGTCATAGTGTGGGGGAATTTTGTGACATGTAGATGCTAGGTGGTAAACTGTTGTTGTTGTTGTTGTTAAAACACTGAGATTAAAATCATTGTGCTGAACAGGTGACAGAAGTTTGTTGATTGTTTACCTGAATTATATTGCAATTCATGGCCATTGTAGTAACACCTCCCAACATGCTGCTGTTTGAAAACAGGTGCTACGTGTTGCATCTGTGAGAATTTACTAACATTAGTCGGCTTGTTTGCAGTTGTGGACTGCTGTCATTGCAATCAGGATTCCCCCAGTGAACAAACTGTTGTCAAACACCCGATGTCGCAGCACTGATCTGAGAATGCTTTATTTGCAGAGAAAAAAGAACGACTCCTGGTTTTTGTTGTGTCTGTCAGCTGTGTTAATGAGATGATGTTTGCATGTTGTAGATACCATAGAAGCTGGCGAGGTCATGTTCGCGACGGAGTGGACTCTGGAGCAATCCCATCACTGATGAGTGTCGGACTTGATCCGGGCTTTAACCCAGCGGCCCGTGCCCAGGCAATTGCTCACCAGATAGCACGCATGGCGGTGGCCAGCGGTCCATCTGGACCCAAACCACCACTACTGAGAGGTGCTCCTCCATTTATGGGACCTAGGGGAATGATGCGCGGTCCGCGGCCAATGCGGGGAGGCCCCATGGGCGGGTTTCCTGGCGGTCGTGCTGGAATTTTTGGAGAGGGCCCGCCGCATGAAGAGATGATGGGCTGGCGAGGTGGACGTGGCAGGGGATTTGGCCGGGGTGGATTTGGCCGAGGTCGTGGGGATTTCCACAGTGATGATGGAGGATTTGGTGGACGTGGTGGAAGATTTGGAGATGGATTCAACAAAAGACCACGAAGTCCGCCACGAGGAGCTGGAGGATACAGAGTGAGTGAAGACTACTAGCATATTGTACCGTATTTTATGTACTACATGTATGCTGTGTTGGGTGAAGCTCTACTGATGCAGTTTTTAAGATGGAATTTAATTTAGCCGTCGGTAGTCCAGTTATTCAGAGAGTTCTTCATCAGTTAAGAGTTTTGTTTGCATTTAATATGGAGGCCAGTTTCGCCACTTGCTGATTTGTGTGAAATCAATGACATTGTTTATTTAATGTTGCATTTTGCTTCTGGGGGGGGGGGTCATATCTGTCAGCGCCAAAATGTGACAGATATTTTATGCTGACACTCTGTTGCAGATTTGTAAGATCATGCACAGTTTTACTGATTACTCGCAGGCAAAGAGAGAGAGAGAGAGTATTTGCACCTGTTGCAATAAATATGTTGTGATTGAATGTGTCACAATACTACATATTTAATCAGAAATGAACAGCAAATAACGACTGCTATTAAGTCATCTATGTGCTTTCAATTTCTTTCACACACAGACAAGAAAAGTTGACCTGATTCTGGATACTAGTGTATTTAGTGCATCAGGGGTTCTTTACGATAATTGCGCTATATAAATAATTATACATAGCGAACTGATGACAGTGAAGACATTGGTCATGCTCGTATGTTACAGGGAGGCCGTGACTTCAGCGGTGAGGCGCCGTCAAAGATGTCTCGTGGAGATCGTGATAGCGGTCGTGGACGATCAGACCAGCGAGGTGGCCGAGGTGGCTTTCAGCAGCACCGCGATGGAGGTGCAGCCGGTGGCGGCGCAGCTACTACTTCTACTGCCAGCAGTGGTGGAGGTGGTGGTGGTTCGGGCACTTCTGCCGCTAGCGGTGAACGCACTGGAGGCAGTCGATGGAGCAAGGCAAACACCAGCTGGAACAAGCCGCCTAGGTTCACCATTCAACAATTCGTTATGAGCCACTTTTTAGACTGCATTGTCCGCACGCCGCGTGTAGATGTAGCATGGTCTGTCTGAGTGTTGGGCACATCCTTGAATGTTTTAACATTAAAATAATTAAAACAATAATTAACATTAATTAAATTATTAAATTAAAATTTATTTTATTAATAATTATTAATTTTATTTAAAATTATTTAATTTAATTATTTAATGTTTAAATTTTAATTTGTAACATTTTTTAGACTGTATTGTCCGCATGCCACGTGTAGGTGTGGCGTGTTGCTGCAGCTATCTCATGTAACATGGTCTGTCTGTGAGTTGGGCACATGCTTGAGCTGTGCAAGAATGGCTGAGGTGCTGTTTGAGATGTGGACTGGTATGTGCCATTAGAAGCATGTAATGGATGGGATTGGGAGTCCAGATCCCCCCCACGGGAAAGGTCACTTTACAGCTGGCTGCTCAACAGCAAGGTGGCTTTCTTGCCAAATTTGGAAACTTGTGTATCAGAATTGTTTTGAGAGCCAGAGATCAGAGGCCAAAACATTGTAAGATGATCTTACAAAATTATGACAATGACCCAAGTTATGAACATCATAGGACAAAGTTGTGATTATGCTGATTGGGCCCATTCCATGGGGCCATAGCGGTCCCCTCTGTCACGCGTTGTCGTCGTCGTGGACATCGATGCGCAGGCGGCGCGCGACAGTACCACTAGCGACACCTGGTGAATGGGCGAGAGGTGGCTCGCAGTGGCGAATGGGCCCAACATTTTTCAAATGCTTCTTGTTTTCAAAAAAACATCAACAGAGAATTGCGTCATCACCTTACAATTTCCATATGATAACAACTTTGTGGTCCTAGGACGAAACAGTTGGACCAAATTACAATAGTTACCACACTGTTATGATAGTCACGCTGCAAATTACAGTTATAAACAATAAACTTCGCTGAGTAAACTTTTGTTGTTTTATTTGTTATTTATGTAAGATGTAGCCAAAACATGCTGAACAGTTATGTCATGATGAACGCTCATCAGGAAGTAAGTAAGCAGCTGACATCGGCAGCAAGATCGTTGCCTCTTATGATTGGCTGCTATTTTTCATTACGATAGCATTACGAGAAATTTGGGAGAAACTTCTGATGTGAAGTCGCTCAGTTAGAATGATTTTATGATAAAGTTAAGACAGGCTTAGATGATCTTAGGAACCTTTGAAAATCGGGGCCCAGGAAAGTATGACAGTGCATGCTTTTGGCAGTTGGTATTCACGTTTTGTGCTTTGAATTTCCTTCAGTTACATGTAATTGGTGTGAATGGTGCCATGAAGGCCGTCTGATATAGAAAAATCCAGCCACAGTTATTTCAACAGTTTTTCGTTAAAAAATATGGGTGCGTGTGTTTGTCTGTGCAGTGAGAAAGGCGGTTTCAGAGACCGCACAGCTGGCCAGTCGGCGGGTGGTTCTGGCGGTGCCGCTGCTGCAACATCGAGTGCTGCCGGTAGTGGTTACAACCCGCCAAGTAGTGGGTACGGTGCATCTGCTGCGGGTGGTGGCTACGGCATGCAGAGCAGTGCTGGCACCAGCGCCAGTTCAGCCGGTGGATATTCTGCCGCGGGCGGATACTCGACGGCAAGCAGCCAGAGCAACTACGGGCAGAGCAACTATGGACAGGCCAACTATGGGCAGCAAGGCAGTTACGGACAGCAAGGGAACTATGGACAGCAGGGCAACTATGGACAACAGCAGGGCAATTACGGACAGCAGCAACAGCAGCAGTATCAGCAGCAGCAGATGAGCTACAACACGGCATCTGCCGGCACGACGCAGGGATACGGACAGACGTCTTACACACAGCAGAGCACTGCCTACCCCCAGCAGCAGCAGCAGCAACAAGCCACTACGGCATATCCACAGAACTACATGCAGGTAATTACAGCCATCGCTTTTTTTCTGCAGCATGAATTCTACACCATTTTAAATGACAGTTTCCACCTGGGAGTAGCCAGTTGTCTCTTGGCTTTTCTTCCTCCATTTCTTCTATAACCGAACATCCTCTGAGCACTTTTTATGGATGCCTTTTCCACATCATTTTTCCAATAGAATACATACCTTTATTTTGTAATGATTTCCTTAGAGTCCATGGAAATAAATGGAATCAGTAACCACAATCACAACACAGAAGTGAAAGTAATGCATCACTTTTTGTTGGAGTAAAACTAACAGTTTTAAAGTTACTTATTGTATGCTGTATATTGTCACCAGATTTACTGGGCTCAGGCAAGACAAGACATCTGATAAGATACAAAGTTTACTGTCGAAATGGATTACGTGTAATTAATATGTGATAAATTGGCAATGTTGCAGTTGCAATTTGACATTAACTTGTACATCATTGGTTGACAGTCGTATATCTGATGAACCTTGTTTTGCTAGTTAACCCTTGATTTCTTTTCTCCACACTTGTTTGAAAAGAGCACCTTCATGGGCCAGATGCCCTACAAAATGTGTCGAAGCGCTGAAAGGAATTTACAGTTACTTGTGGTTGTTGTTTTTACTTTCAGTGCTTTGTCACTGTTGGTTAAGCAGCAGGAAGGGCATCCGGCCTGTAAAAAGCTGAGTGGTGGGGGGGAGAGGGACTGGTGTGGTTATCTGTCTGGGGCAAGTTGCAGACTGATACCACTGCCACTCACTGTGTGTCTATTGCTTCAGTGAAATCCAGATTGGTTTTTAGCGTGAGATGTAATTTATACATCTCGCGCTTATGCTACGATGTCAGTGTCCGTCTGTCTGTGACGTTTGTGCATTGTGGTCACAGGGTGCAATGGATCCCGGATACCTTTGCATGCTTGGATAGATGGATGTCCTTGCTACTTACTGACAACGCCTCACCCGGATCGTTGGATGGGATGATGCCTGGATTTCTGGTGGAAGAGGGGAGGGGTCATCTCGCGCTATCCTGGCCACTGCTAGGCCCTCTTGTGTATTTGTGCTACCAGCTTACCTGGGTGGTCCTGAACAAAGGGCCGTTAAACGGGAATTGTTGTTATTATAGTTGGTTTTTCTATGTGTTGTGTGCATCTGCAGGGAGCAGGGTACGGCAATACAGGCTCGATGCAGACAGGCTACGGACAGACGGATGCATCTTCCGCATACTCACAGACACAGAACGCGTATGGTAGCTACGGGCAGCAAACTGGCACAGACTACTACCAGCAAGCTGCGGCTGCTGCTGCTGCCAGCGGCTACCAGGCCAACACTGGACAGCAGATGACCGCAGCGCAGCAGACTGCCACTCAGGGCTGGCCAATGATGCAACAACAGACTGGCCAGCAGCAGCAGCAGCAGCAGTATTGGCCGACAGCACAGCAGACAGCCTCATGGCCTGGCACAGGTCAGCGATTCTTCTTCGTCTTTTTTACTTCATCCTCAGGAAGGCTGCAAAGTATTGTGATGAGTGTGTCTGTGTGTGTTCATGTATTGAAAACCACATTGCCAAACTTCACCAACTTTTCTGTGCCTGTGACTATGGCTCAGTCCTCCTCCTTTGGCGGCATTGCGATAAGGTTATATACTTCCTTTTTGTGAATGATGTCATGTTTTTATATAATGCACAGTGCATCGTGAGCCTAAGTGGTAAAATCATAATGGCCAAAACTACTACGTATATCAGTTCCAACAAAATTATGCTGAATGATAAAGATCAGCAAGCTGTTTGTTGTCAGTTGCGCACTGAGGGGCGAAGTGAATTATCTCTGTTTGCCTCGTTTCATATGGTCCAGTCATAGATCTGTTATGTAGATATTCTAGAATCACAACTAATCAGTGACAACAGCAGAAGTTGTTGCTTCCAATCACCACTGAACGTTGGAACAACAAGATTGCAGCTAGTTCTGCTCTGTTCTAACCACAAGCAGCAAAGCATTTTCGGATAGATTTTAGTTCACTACAGTCCACGAATGTTAGATGTCTGTGGCATTGCAACCAGTTGCAACTTCTGAAGGCTCGTATGAAATAATGCGTAATCTGACCTTGACTGACAATGAAGGTAGACAGTGGAAGGCTAATATTAATGTTTAAATAGCATGCTCTTCGTATGTATGAAGGTCAACTAGCAAATGGAATGCATTGTGGTCATATACATCCGCAGTGTTTCGTAGTCAACTTACGCTCAGCTGTTCAGCAGGACAGCAAACTTTCATTAGCATATTTGTAATAAGAGGTGTAACATGCAACCACCCTTATATACTAGATCTGTATCTCTGCCAGTATTCTGCGTCTGTCTCAAGTGTCATTTATACACCAAAGCCAGTAGCTATCACCGTGGTGTTGATAGGGCATTAAATTGCATCTGTTTGTGTCAATGTCTGTTGCTCAGTGCTCTAAAAGGTTAAAAAAAAGTCCAAAGGATGGGTAGGGATTAGGATGGGTGAGAGGCTGCATGTCATTTCCGTGCACATTTGTTAATTTGGTAGAGGGGAATGATACTGCCGGTGTGTGCTGTAGATCCCAGTGCACAAGGTCAAGTGACAGATCCCAATGCAGCGGCCGCAGCATACGCTGCTGCGTACAGCTGGCCGGGCTGGAAGTAGACACGCAGTCACTGGTAATAAGTGTGGTTCTCTCGTCTTATTTCTTATTGTGTGCATTTTCAATGTGGTGTGCTGGTATATAGCATAGCACGTTGCACTTATACTACTGTTAATCCATCCGTAATGTTGGTGTATTGTGATTACGTAATGAAACTAGGAAACTGCCCTTAATTGAGGATCGAGGCCCCACTGACTGCATTTCAAAGTGAGACCCAAACCCTAACCATGACCTTGATCTTCAGTCCCAGAAGAGCCATGGTCATGATACATACATATGCAAAAGGTCAAGTCAAGGTTTAAGGTTACTCTGTTCCTGTGCTAACGTGGTCGGTAACACAAAGTGGAAATAGCAATGACAGGATAGGTTGGTGTCTTGGTTGCCTCATCCTGTGATCCAAATTCTACGGAGGAAGACATGTGGGGTCACATTTGGTACTTGTCGAATTCGGATGTTTACCAGTTGAACAGAAGTGATGTTGTATGGTTGTTATGATTATAAGTTAGTTGTTTGAGTGATAAGTATGTAAAATTTTAAACGTCACAAGTCATGCTATCTCAGCATCTGCTGAGTTTTCTTGTTATCATATATGATTCTAAATTATTTTAACTGGTGAATTCTAAATCCTATTCATCCAGTATACTGAAGAAGATAAGCACGTGACTGGTTCCATAGTCCAGTTGAGTCTGTGAAAGCTACATGTATTAGACATACTAATGACGAATTATAATAGTTGTTGTGTATTAAAACTGGAAAGTATGTTTATCAGTCACCATTTATATAACCCTTGGAGTAAGGGCCCATGAAATTTCCATAAATTTGTTAAAACGTCACTTTGAATTTTCCATGAAATTGGGCAAATTTTCTCGAATAATCCACGAAATAGTGCATTTTCCAACGAAGTGTTGGTAATTTGGCTGCTACGTTGCGCCATATTAAATGTGTAGGGCCTACTGCATATATATTTTTGTCACTCATCATCATTTATACTTATACATGTACTTATTCCCCCTCGTGCTTCTACCATTGAAATATGGTAGCTAATGTGTGTAGTACATGTACTTTGCTGGAACCTTTTCAGTGCTTTGACACTTGTTTGGCCATCCTATCATCTTGATTGATTGATTCTGGAAACTTTGTCCTTTAGGTAACTCAAATGCTGTTAAATGATAAACTGTAACAGTGCTGTCTAAATTACTGCATGTTTTTTGTGTTTTGCAGTGAAAATAATTTTAGCAGTGAAGTTGGAAATGGACATTTTATACTATTCCACTGTTTGCAAGCTACACAGCTGCTCTGTTTAGCATACACTGTTTGGACTGTTTGACTTTATGCAGTATATGCAGAATACATTCTGTAATGATGAATAGTCATCGGTTGGATTGAACAGCGACTGCCTACGTTTATTTTCTCTGATTAATGATAGATACTATGTAGGAATAGGAATTTCATTTTGTCTCACTGGCAGTTGGTTACTAAAAATGCTTATTGAGAATATTATTCATTTTTATCCAAATACATTTCATTTGTTGATTGGGTGTAACATTTGCAACAGCTTAAACTGTTTTAAATTATAAATGATAAGAACAGTAATATTAAATTTCTTTGTGTTGTTAAGTGACTGATTTTTAATGTGCATTTAAGCTTTCACAAATAAACTGTCAGCAGTCAGCTGGTCTATATATGATTACTGATTTTTTAACATTACATACTGTGTGTCAAAAAAGGATCCCCGACATTTTTAGCTGTACTCAAGCTAGCATCATCTGATTTTCAGAATTCAAAAAGAATTCATTTCACATTCAAAGTAGCCTATGTTCATAAAATAATCGATTGTGCGACAAGACAACATCACAGTCACAAAGAAATGGAACAGTGATACTGCACACAACAGATTGCTGAATGCTGTCGTGGTTTCGGTTGGAAACTCAGCATTATAACAATGGAAGCCTTCTTTGACAAGCATGGATAGTATTACAGGGATATCCTGCTATCTAAAAATGTTGGCTTCTATCAAACACAGTAGAAATTATTTTATTTTTTTTAGGAAAACAGCACACGATTGCATTATGCCTGCAACACAGTCCAACTGCTGCAGCTCCTAGAGTTATGCCCCCCCCCAACCAATGCAGTGCTTAAGTTGTCAGCAGGATTGCAAAAAACTAGCTGCTATTCGCAGAAATCTCAGAAAGCAGAAATATTTCATTTGAGTGAAAATATGCTATTTCTGCATTTTACCAGGTAGTGCAGAAACACTAGGTAATGTGGAAGAATAAACTAGGTTTCGATTGCTCAAATTAGTAATGTTTGTGCCAAGCCAAGTCGGATAATGTTTGCTCGAGTTACAACTAAAATTGTTGGGGATCCTTTTTTAAGACACAGTGTACAGTGGACTGCAGTTCTAGGAATAGACTAATCGGTATTACTTTCTTACTAAACTAACAACACAAGATTAAACCATTCTCAAGTACAGTAAAAGTTTGAGAATACTGCAGAAAGCTGTAATAAACTGTTGAAATTCACAAGTTGCTGTTACAAAAATTGTTGCATTTCTAACAAGCAATAAGATAAGTGGATCAAAATTGTCATACATATCTTGTATGACAAACAACTAAGTAAATATTTATCTGTGGAGGATGGCCACAAGCTGAATGGGGTTACTTTTTTGACTCAACCTGTATATTAGAACATGACCGGCAATGTCCAAACTGCCCATTTTTATGACTTGTCCTTATCTTAACCAGCATGCATGTAACATTGAAATCAGCAGTGTGTGATTGTAAGCATTGCACCAAAGGAATTAATGCATAAAAAATCTGCTAAACACCAAAGAATGTTGGTAGGATGGATGGATTTTCATATTATTTTGGAAAGTAGTTTCCCCATGAACACAGACTTTGGAATGTTTCCGAACATCTTTTCCACTAATTCTACAAGTTGTGGTATTCTGATGTAACAATAACAATGCCTAATCCTAAGCATACATACACTTCTGAGTGGCTGAGCTTGCGAAGAGCAAGCAGCACCTGCAAATCATGACAAAAGCAGCATCTGAAAAGTGGCAGCTTCTGCAGATGGCTAAAAAGTAGAAACACCACATCACTATTGGAGCTGTATTGTGCACAGACTGAGGAGCAGGTCACAAGATGGCTGGTGTTGTCTGTTAGCCTGCACATGAGTTGAAAACAGCCAGACATCTCTGTCATGACGGTAAAATGTCAAATCGATTGGTGTCTTTGTATTTGTGAAGCAGTTCAGTCTTGATAGCAAGCTGCTGCCGTAACACCTCCATCTGCCGCAGCTGCTCCTCACGACTCAAGTCTATGCCAGGAAGGTTCTCAATCTGCTCACGCATCACCTGGAATTTCTTCTGTAACTCATTCACCTTCAGACTCACTTCTGTTGGGCCTCGGTCTAAGCTGCAATACACAATACACAACAACTGCCTTAGGCCGTAACGATTTACTTAACTTTATGAAGTTGGCTATTCCTAGTTCTCATCTTTGTCGTACATCAAGATCTATATGATATGTTAATTGTCATACATTTTGTTTACTATAAACAACAACAGTTTCTATAATTATTCCTTGAGGATTGCTGATTAGAACAATATACCACACATAAGGAAAGTTCACTGATCTCTTCACTGACTCGCAGAAGTAGTGCAGCTTTGCAAAGATGGCTTGAACTTCAAATTGTTATCGATTTCATTGGACACTCATCAGTGGACACCATAAGGACAATGACCACTCTAAAATGTGACCCTAACCTTTACAACAATAACCGGTATACCAATCTCATTCCCACAGTATCGTCTGGTCTATTATGATATTCTCAAAGAATGATATAACATCAGCTCCTTATCCCTGTTGTCTTTTCACCTACATCCTATATAATTTACAAAGTTACGGTAAGAAGATATAAAAGTTTTAGCCCTACAATGAAACCCTATTATACTGTGCAGTACCAGAAATGCAACAATAACTAATTACAGCATGCCTACAAGTAAGAATAAGTATAACAAAACCTTTTCAGAATATCGTAAATCATCGGAAGAAAATTAGCGTCAACTTCTTCAACATCATCCATATTTTGTACTTTAACGTTATTTAAGATGAACTTGTTGTAGTCACAGAGGTTGTAGTTGTTTACAATAAAGCCGTAGAATATTTAATCAGTAAAATTTGGACCCATGACATGAGAGAGGCGCGATTTCGTAATCGAATTCGTATCGGTCGTCGTTCGGTCAACACTCGCACACAGTGCACACAGTTATCCCATTTTCGGGGACTCTTGTGCCAACCCTATTACTGATCAAGCCGAATTTTGCTCGAAACAATAGACCCGCATTCTAGATTTACATACCAAATTTCATCTGAATCCGTTTATTGAACAAAAAACTCAATTTGGGGCAAATTTCAATCATTTGTGGCTGCCGTACCCATTCTTCTTTAGTCTTTACAAATAATGGCCAAATTTTGCATGCTAGAGTACAGTAGAGTAGTCTACAGTTATGTGCCAAATCCTGTTTCCATTAGTTTCTTAATTCTGTTAAAGCTAATTTATGTTTCAAATTCCGATCCCGCATTGGCCGCCGTGCTGCTGCGTCTGGCGGGCGCCGTGCTGCTTGCGGGCGAATCATCTCTCATCATGCTGGCCAGTGCTAGTCTCTTGTTTGTTTTGGCATGCGCAGAGATTGCCGACGTAATCACCCACGTCAAATTTTTGTCAATCGCTTCAGGGGATTTGGAGTTCTGACCTCCCCCCGAAATTTTGCTATCTCCATAGGATTGGCTGGTCAATCTTACAACAATGTATGCAAGAGTTGTGCCAGAGTTTTGATTTTGGAGAACTTAAATGGTAAGAAAAAGGAGTCCTCGTGAGAAAACATGCAAACTTATTGACCAACAGTATCTAAAAGCACAAACAATTATTTATTCTGTGGCGTAAAGTCGTAGCAGCGTGTAGTTGATGAAGATATGATGAACTGAGTGAGAAATGAACAGCATCAATGAAGCATGGATGACGTTCATGCACGGCAATACTGCCACACACACACACGCACACACACACACACACATACATACATACACCACAACACACTAGTTTCATTGCCTGACTCCTATTACACGATCTTATTTCCTTTACGTGTGCTATCTAACGCCAGCACTTCAGTACTACTTCTATACATGTGTGTAAAAAATGATCAGATGAGAGATGTCTGCCAAAAGATTGTCTTCAAACCACAATATTTTCAAGATATATTTCTTTTCCTGTTACATAAAAAGAGTAATATACTGCATGCAATCTATCCAAAGATGAATATATAATACAAAATACAGAAAAATGGTAAATTTTGCCCATTGGTTTGGCGTCCAATAATGAAAAAGCTCTCAGCTTCAGGGGGTAGCTTCAGCCCTGCACTATGGGCTCTGGCCCTAGACCCCATACTGTAGAACAGCTAACATAAAAGTCAAGCATAAAATATAAGCATGGAACATATGAACTACGTTAATTTAAAGCCAGAGATAGATTTAAATGTGTTGCACAAAAAGTCTACATTAAAGATAGTAATTCAATTAACTGGTGTTAATTACGACACCTTAGTCGCCTATTTTTATTTCATTTCATTTCAAGTGTGACAACTCAGCAGACCTCTGAAAGCAGCAATGTTGGAAGACAGCACGAGTAGCTGAGTGAATAGCAGGTAGATGGCGCTGTGAGTTTCCGCCCAGATCACAGCAGCAATTGCCAGCAATTTGCCAAAACTTGACACGACCAGCGTGCGATGAACAATGCTGAACAACAAATACAGACTTATGACATGACTCAGTCAATGTGCAATGTACGTTAACAGCTGACGGGTAGCCACTTTAGTCTATCATACAAAACTGTAACAAAAAATTTAAGATGAAAACAAAACAACTAAAACTTCACAGCACAGCAAATCCAGTCCATGTTCTGGTCTTTAATGGCATTGGGAAATGGCAAAAGTTTATACATCTTACAACTGACTGCCAAAATATCTGTCAGTAGTGTACTGTGTTATGTTTGCAAAGCAAAATATAACCAAGTTTTGGGCAAATCTGTCTATGTGGGTATCTAGAAAATTTTCTCTGAAAATCTATAATGTAGACTAAGCAACTAAATTCACATCAAGCAAACTTAGTTGAGTGAAAACAGCGAAAAGCTGATGAAACTGATGACATACAGCCACGTTGACATGTGATGCCATGAGGATGATGCATTATCTGGTTGCCGTGACAACAGTCCACTCAGTCTCATCAGCAGCATCACAGAACCGACCAGTAGCAGCCAGCCTACAGACGTGACTGTCGTATCATCATTAAGGAGCAACATGATACACTGGGAAAAATATCACAATTTCTCAAGAATTTTTTGAGAATATGGCAAATTTCATGAAAAGTTCACGGAGACATTGACAAATCAAGTGCTAAAATGCTTTCAGCTTGCCTGAGCCCATGACTACTGGCCATTATGTCAAGCTGTTGACAGTCATTGATAGAGCAACCATCGAAATATGTACAGAAACTATTAGTAAGTCTTAAAAAACCCTCAAAAATGAAATAAACAGTAATGACTGCTAACTTATTTATCATCCCAGTGTGAAATGCTCAGTCAATAAATATACACTACCACTACTAATACTTTCAGTTTTTGTTTAACTAGTTTTCTTTTGCGATGTCACTTAGATCTTCTGAAACAGAACCTTTGAATAGATGCAGCATGACTTTCTGCAGGTTGGATAACATCTCTGTCATCCAGCCAACAGTGTCAGAAGACTGCACGATAATTCACTACTACCAAAGATATTTTACACCAGAAACTCCTTCATAGTAGATAAGAAAGACTGAAAAATAGCTCACTCAAAGAAATGTTTATATAGACCCACAAAGCAAGGTTTACTGCAATCTGCTGGGCAATATCACATACCGACAAGAACAACGGCAAAGATCTGATAAATGTCCCACTCCAGTGCTGCATAGAATATGTAATCCGCTTCATAATTATGTTGTTGTCGATGAGGTTTAATGTCCTGCCACTTGACATACGTGTCACACAGTAGGTAGATGAGTGCCAGTTTCCATGGCGACTATACACAAACAAGCAGCCTCCGTGCTCTCATATAGATTATAACCAAAACAATCACCACATGCAGTTGAGTGGTTTTCCCATCTGTTACTGGTGCATTTTAAAAGCTGCTGATATTAATAAGCAGAGTCAGCTATTGAGTTAAAGCATACAAAGCAACAAGTGTCTGTAAATGGCAGACAGACATGTACAGGGTGCACCAATAAAAAACAATCCCCTAGGAAAAATTCATTATCTCAGTTACTGTAAAAGATTTTTTCACCAAATTTACATCTTTCACAGAGGACCATTCTCGCCACATACGCAGCAAATTTCGTCACAATATTTGCTATGGTAGTCAAGGAGCCAAAAGGTCTCAGCAGAAATGATGAAAAAAGGCCTGGCGGCATGACACTTGTTTCATGGGAGTCAGGGCGTAGCGCCACGTGGGATGTGACCGTCATCCACACGGGCGGCTTCATATGTGTCCCAAAGCGCAATGCAGGCCGGACATGCAGCGGCAGCTGCTTCTGAGAGAAAGGCCATCAAATATAGCAATCTGTCATCAGTCATTTGTTTTTCCCCATTGCTGTTGAAACTCTCGGCACATTGGGAGATGATGGTCATCCCTTAATCTAATAATTTCCCAAATTGAAATTATTTTCCCATAAGTCTAACTGCAGCAGTTACTACAAGCCAAGTTAAGCCACTGCGATCACATCCCGAAAGATTAACCTTTCGAATAACAAAAGCAGGATTATGCAGGCTGAATGCATGCCTTTCCCATTATTAGAACAACAGTGTTAAAGCACACTGAAAAATAAAAACAGCAGGACAAACTGACAAGTATGTGAATATTGAAAAGTAGATGTCGATAAGCCTGTGATTTGTGTAGCAAAGCATCAAGACTGATAATGATGTTATCATACTCTGTGTACTTGTCAACCACACTGTTACACTTGGTCTGCAAACCACAAACAACAAAACAATTATAATAACGACTAGAAATTAGAGTGCAAGCACTGACTTTCCACCGGCGTAGTCCATCATCTTTGGACGACACAACAGTTTACACCCCCAAAAATGGGTCATATGACCCTGAAATTCGAACTCGGCCGAGATTTTTGTACAATGCACCTACCCACCATCCTAAGTTATCATGTTGACAAACACATCCACAAAATGATTTTGTCGAAAATATCTACCTCGCTCCACTATGCTACGCTGGCACACTCACTCCCACTATTTATCTACCTGCATATGTTCTGACTAATGGTGTGCATAACTGCATAGTGTATCCAACAAAGCAGCAGTTCTTCACTTGGGAGTCAATTACAGAATCACAATGACACTGGCTATTCCAGGTTCATCAAGCTAGTGGAGAAATAAAATATGCAGTATCCATTTTCTACAATGCAATGTGTCCATAGTATAGAACTAAATTTACATTTATGATTAAAAACACAAAACGAATATCACAATTTTGGCCAGTTTCAATCTGTCTGCAATTTAGAATGCTGTACGATGGCTTTATCATCAACACAATTACACTGGCTACTTTGGTTCTTGCAAGGTCACAAATACTGCCTTCGTATTATAGGTTCTGATCATCTGTCGTGCAAACTAGTTTTATGTACTTCTCAGTTTTATAGTGGTGCCCGTTCACATAAACCAAAACCTAACAATGGCTAAAACACTAAATGTAAGACAGACTTCAGCAATCTAGAGACTTTGGGTTCAACTCCTAGGTTGGTTGGTTGGTTGGGGTTTCATAGCACTTTTAACATTCCTAGCTGTTCCACTTCTATGCAGTGATCTTCTCAGGCAATACTTGCATAAGCAGGCATGTTTTACTAAACAAATGCCACTTGATTTCATGAAAGAAATCAATCCACCACAGCTTTCTTATTCAGATGCAGAAATCATGCATTTATTGATTACCTACATCTTTATAACATTGTGGCTATAGAATAAACAGTAGAAATCAGCATATTACACAGTGCATCAGCTTCACCACTCCATCACAGTAACTGTGATAAAGCTCTGTGCAAGGATGTCCACATTCGATACATCGATAACCATTAGTAGCATCCGTAGCAGCTTTCATCACCTACAGATATAAATAAGTAAGTAAAAGTTTTTCTAAGGTGCCACAGATCAGAGATCACAGAGCAAATTGCATTTACCACAAGTTTCACTTATGTCAAATTAGGAAATGGTCAGTGCTAGACTCTAACGAGCAAGAGTAAAACTGGCAGGTTCAGTTCGACCAACTGAATCTTGCAATTTTGTGCTATGGTCAGTTACATAAACTGATCTTAATCCAAATCCAAACAGTAACATTGCCAAGTGATTACTGATATACATTTATATATGGGACACAAATGTCAAATGTTCCTCAGTCACACCTATCTTTAAGAATTAAGATTTTAAAAAACTCCACAAAAAGTTAGAAAAACTAGAAATGCGTGGCAAAGCCTAGGATATAGCCTGCTAGGCACCATAGTGTCACTCCCTAGCGAATACTAATAAAACACACTTACTTATTGACTGCCACCTTGCCTAGCAACCCCGCCCCCTATTGAACGTACCTGAAGTCACCCCAGAAAAAATTTCTATGCTGACTGTACAAC
>Ga0209782_1000490_pt1 | contig 17295 bp, 13 predicted proteins | sample WorMetmaBAHAMAS1_FD_187390 | JGI IMG/M metagenome (GOLD analysis project Ga0209782, IMG submission 187390) | Marine gutless worms symbiont microbial communities from Max Planck institute for Marine Microbiology, Germany - Inanidrilus... | ecosystem: Host-associated > Annelida > Digestive system...
CAGGTATTCCCAGACAAAGGGTCGTTAAATAGGTGTTGTTTTTTTAGTTAAAAATGACAAAATTACAGCACATATTTCTAAATCATAACAATAACAATATCAATATAAATACCAGAAATTACTCCCAGCAGTTAACTGACGATCAAATGAATCAGTTATTAGCTACGAAATGTTATAATCAGTAATAGGGATGTAATCCAATCCCACAAGAATTTAGTCTCGAATGTTTTTCTCGACCCTGAGAAACTATTTTCTAGAATTACTAGAATTGAGTGAGAACCAGACACTAGGCAACTGAGAACCAAGCAGTTAGAAGTCCGTATACCACTGCATGCTTATTATCAGATCGCTTATGTCTGATTAGCGGCGGTCCGCCGGTTCACGTACCAAGATTGCACTGCATGACTTAGCAGCCGGTGATTACAAAGGAAGTCGGTCGTGCAATGTAAAACCTGCCTTTTCTTCCCCTCCTGTCCTTTTCTCAATGCATTTCATTTCAACCAATATCTCCTCCTTTCCTTCCCTTCCCACCTTGTACCTTAAGCCCACTAACTCTCGCACCTTTTTGCTAAACAAAATTTCACTGGATATACTTTAATCTCAGCCCACATAATGACTGGACATGAGCATTCAGGAGTTGGTAGTTTCAGATAATACTAATAGACTAAAACTCTGTCAAGGTTTCAAAACCAGGCACAGCCAGAAAGGTACTCTAACATGTTAAAATGCAAGGAAGCCCCCATAATATGATGGCCATGATAATAGCCACATTGTCTTAAAAACATTCACATACTGTATACATTTAAAAACACTGCAAAATACTCAACCTTAATGCATATATCAAACATATTTTCCTCATCATCATGTTCTTTAGCAAACATTGATTCTGAGCAATCAATCAGAAATATCAGTCCATCTTTCGTTGCCCACTGAAACTACAGTAATAACACAGTCAACACATCTGTTGTCTATCATAAGCATGACTGACTAAGTACGCTACCTAATACCAAATAAATACATTATTCTTCAGTCAATCCTATACCATAAAAATGTAGTAGAATAGTATGTATTCAGTAATAAAGTATAAACTATAAAATTATGAAAAAAATGCAAAAACAGAGCTCTATTTTTGTAAGTTATTTTTATTTTATTTTATTTGCTCACTTACCATAAAAATTTGAATATAATACGCACGATTGTTACCACAAATAGAGGTCCGGTCCAGGGTATGTATAATGCACGTAAAGTAAAAAAAAAATGCATACTATTTATTCTAAGTAGTTTTATTGCAGAAATATCAATATCCGGCTATATGTAAATGATTATTCTCATCAAACAGTCATTGCATTATAAAATATACACTTTAACTACACGTTATTAAACATAATTTTTCATTCTTCTTCTGGCACTTACAATAACAGTTTAGCATTAATACTGGAACGGACCTATGAGCCTACATTCAACATACCAGTACATACGAAGGCTCATCAGTCCGTTCCGGTGTTAATGCTAATCTGTTATTGTAACTTGTAAGCACCACACAGTTTGAATACTATGGTGTAGAACAGGTGCATATTATAAAGCTAAACATACATTTTCCAACGATTTTCCCATCAAAGTTTGGGATGCATATTGTACAAGTGTGTATATGATATTTGAATATTTATGGTAACTGAGCAATGAGCATTACCTTTGTCTGTCATTGTCCAGCTGTGCATTGCCATCCTCACTATTAAATCTTGCATTTTCAGCCAACTAATAAAATCATATTTTTCATTTTATCTGTCAAATACTAAGTTTTATTAAATCTGTGAAAGTACATACAAACCGAATTAAACTTTTGCAAACCTGAATACATCACAAAATTTACCAATAAGTTCATTTTTTTATTTACTAGGATTTCAGAGACTTTCAGAAACATAAAGCACAGTGAAAGATATAATAATGCAGACTACATACAATCAGTCAACTTATTAACATAATATATGTGCTGCCACATTCTGCTATTAGAGTAAAGCAGTTGTGTTGCAGTAAAATTAAAAGCTTACGGAGGAAGTGCTTTCATTATCCTCTTCAGTTTCATCCTCTCCATCCAACTGATCATATTTCCACTCAGCCATGGTGAAGTAAATGCTACAATATTGAATATATAATAAAGAACAACTGGTTATGTTATCTTTTTCTAGTCTAAAATCTTAAAAACTTTAATATGAATGGCTACCTGCTTATGGATACATACAATTAACATGGCAGTAATCACAAAGTTAAAACTTCAGTATGAATAATATTTGCATTTACTATGCATACAGCTTCCTAATGGCGTAGACCAATAATTTTACTCTGTTGGTTCACAGTTTTGGATGGTTATACTCGGTGCTTCTACAAAAGTCTCACAGTTTATGATTTTACATACATCTGTTTTTACTTGTCGTCTTCTCAACATTGGAACGATTATACTTTTGTAGCAACCTTGCACGATAATGGCAGTACAAAAAAAATAAGAAGAATGGATAAGTGAAGACTAAGGATGTTAAAGCCGGATTACAAGCCTAAACGGTATCCGTTTATTGACAAGTATATCTGCTAACGAAGATGGACCGCACGACGCTGCTTCACGTAAAATCGACCATATTGCACTGCCCACCAAGTATAATTACCACGCAATGAGCGTTGGTTGATAACAAATTGCTAGGCAAACTGAGAAATGTCGGTTATTACCATATATTTGAATTATAATGCTCAAACTCCACTTGGTCGATTTGCTGTCTACATGTTATACAAGCAAGTTTGCAACAGTTGAGGTTAGGGTAAGGATTAGTGTTACGCAGAGTAATGCCAAATTAAACGTGTCTTAATAAGTCGCCATCTGGCCGTGTGCACGGCCGGCCGTACAATGATAAGCAGTTATACGCATTTTAACTATACACACGGCCGGCCGTGTGTATAACATCACTCTTTTGCATTTTAATGTTGTGCATGTATTATTTATGATGAAATACTTATACCAATCAACAGGCCGCCTTTTAGACTATAGTAAATATAAGCTAAATGCCTGGATCATCCACGATCCGCAGTGATTTATACTCCGTTTGGCTACTTTAGACCAGACCGGCAGTTGTCTGTCCGGCCGGCAAACACCGACCTACGCACTGCAGATAATAAATTGCGAGAACCTCACTAAACGTCAGCGCTAAAATTAGATAACGTCTAAATTACATAAGTTATCGTACATGTGCCTTAAATAAAAGTTTAATATATTACCGCTTAATTTACTTACTTTCCTTGATTAACGTAGAATATCTAATAGCCTGTTGTTGTTATTATTCTCTCACGGCCTCAATTGTGCCAGGTATCTTCACAAGTGTTCACGTCACAGTAAAAACTTTATATAACACAACATGTAGCGTTTTCACAGTTGAGTCTCACTGCAGTAAACCATCCTCCAGGTGAAAATTGCAAACAACAAAGCGTTTCTCTCAGGCTTACTCTCTTTCCTCTTCTCACTCCCACTAGCACACTACCTGGCCCTGCGCCTCGAAGTCTGAAGTTACGACCATATGGCGCTATACAAATGTCTATATTATTATTATTTGAGAAAATAAATGATGAAAAATTGTTGAAAATAATGAAAAAAGCTTATATACCACTCTTGAAAGAAAACTGATCAAGGGTCGCACCACAGACATGGGTCGCACCATCCATACTTAATTTAAGTAGTCTTTAGATCTCCATTCATTTCAACGGAGATTTAAGGACTACTTCAGTTAAGTATGGATGGTGCAACCCAATCTAAGTCTTTGTACTGGAATCAATATGCAGTTGTCAAAACTGCAGATGGATAATCTGCAGTATGACATTCTTCTGCGTGGAAATATCAGTGTAAAAGTAAAGAAAAGGATAACCAATGATGTATTATTTGTTCAATATTATTCAATTTGTACTCAGAATACATGATGAAAGATCTACAAGATAACATTAAAGGCATAATAACTGGTGGAAAAAACTACACTAATCTTCGGTATGCTGATGATGCTGTATTTGCGAGTGATCAGGAAGCTGAATTGCAGACAATCATTACAAGTGTTTAAGAAATATTTAAAGAATATCGCATGAAGTGAATGTAAAAAAGACAAAATGATGTTTTTTTGAGAAATCAGGTAAAATACAATGTTCAGTTACAGCTAACGGTACAAATTTTGGAACAAGTTTCTCAATACAAGTATCTTGGATAACATTAAAACCAGAATAGCTACAGCAAAGAATGCATTTTGGAAACAAAAAGAACTTCTGCAAGGAAATATCAGTGCACAAGTAAAGAAAAGGATGTTACATTATGTCTTTCCAGTTTTGATATACTCTTGTGAAAGTTGGACAATGAACAAAGACTTAATTTGAAGAATAAATGCATTTGAACAGTAATGCTATAAAACATTGTTGAAAATAAAATGGATAAAAACTCAAATGAAGAAGTATTAAGATGAAAAAAGAAAGATGAAATGTGCTTGTACAAAAGTAACGAAAAACAGAAAATGGCTTTTACTTGTCATGTTCTGAGAGGGTCAAGTGGTGAAGATGCACTTCAAATATTACAAGGTAAACTGGAAGTGACTGCAGCACAAGGAAGACCGAGACAAGTGTGGCTGGATGACGTAAAACAATGGACACAGATAAATACATATAAAGATATTAAACAAAAAAGGCCTAGCAGTGGCTAGCATAGCACGAGATGTTGTTTAGATTACCCCTCCCCGTGACCACAATGCATGGTAAATTTGGATCGGAATTTGAAACCTTAATTAGCTATAATGTGCCAATGCACTTCCGTCACAGACAGACGGACGGACGGACACTGACATCGTATCATAAGCGCGAGATGTATATATTACATATCGCGCTAAAAACTGGCTTAATATCAATATCTTTGGAGAATTTGCACTGCGCATGTCAACCTTCTAATCCAGAAGACAACAGTTGATGATGATGATGACTATTGCTTAAAGTTAATTTTATATAGTACTGAGTTAGTTCTTTCAGCATGCATTACTGTGTATACTGTGTATGCTTATGTATGAATGTATGTGGATGCACATGCGTGTGTGTGTTAGTGTGTGTTTAAATGCAGCTATTAACGTTGAATTCAGCCATGCTGTCCTGCTCACTTAACATTTCTTCATGAGAAAAAGATTTACACTAATGGGTGTAAGTATGGGTATACCACTCCATCTAACACAAATGATCATTTCAGGAGCTGATAGTTGTAACCAAATACTTGGCTACAATGACTAAAACAATTACCTGCTACAAGCAACACAAAAAGTCACGCAAAGCAACTGACTGCATCGCTCTCTGGCTCTTGGCTTGGCAATGAATACTGAACTGACTAAACTGAATACTGACATTCCTGAACACTAACAGAATAATAATAACAGTAACAGGCTAACAGCTATCCACAAAATATCCACAAAATCTGCATAAACACTGCCAACTAAGTATGGAAAAAATTAGCAACAAGACATACACAAATCATAAACACAACTGTAAAAACAAAATAGTACCCAATATACTTGACACATGTGCTATAAAGTAACTCAGCAATAAAACATTGTAAAATAACCAAGAAATGCAATTGTGTAGGTTTAAGCTTTGTAAAACAAAATATTGCATGCCAAAATAATATGCCTCCACTGATAGAAGTTCCATGGTGGCATATCCAGAAATTATTTTGTAGGGGGCATAAAAAATATACCACATAATTTGATCACAACTCAAGAATGAAACACCTCAGAACTTTCTTGTCATATTTGTGAAGATCTCATCGATCAGTCTGGTCATGAATGAGGGTCGTATCATATCATATTGTCTGGTCACTGGATCAACCATTCTCTCTGTACTGCAGAATCCCGAGAAAAAACTGTTCTTTCTCCCTTTACACCACCTCTCAGATGCAAATACCCGAACGCAGGCATATAAAACTATTACACTTGTAAACGTAAATACTGCAATAATACATAAATTAGAGATCACTGCAAAAAAAGCAAAACATAAAAAAATACGAGTCAGGCTCGATAAGATAAAGGCAAAAATACGTATAAAACAAGTGAAAATCACACAACATAAAAACAAGAAGCTCTGCTGTCACATAGGGACCATGTAGTGTTGTCAGTTTAAATGTTGCCAACCACTACACAACTGTATAAGAAATTTGGTCCTGGTGCTCATCATGTCCACACTGGAATACCATTATTGTGTGCTAGCAAAACTGCTAAATTTACACTGGAGTTATCCCAGCATGCCCAGATTGCAGCTGCCAGACTAATGTCTGGTGATTTGACCATGTCAAGCCAAGCCTAGTCCAGCTGCATTAGCTACCTGTCAGCTGCAGAATAACCCTCAAGATGCATTGCCTGTTACTATCACATAAACAAACCAACGTATTTGAAGGTCGCCATACAGTAAGTCACTGCCAGCAGACTAAGTTGAGATCTTTATGTTCGATTATGGGTGGTTATGTGCCATAATGGTAAGAACACTGGGTGTGTCAACTAAGTTACTCTACCTTTGACCCAATCTATACTGTGATGGGTGGGTGACTATCTTTGGTGCTCTGCGCACCAACCTTGGTATCTTAGACAAGTCATTTAGTCAACTCAGCCACCTACCCTTAGTGGAGTGAAAAATGAGTATCAGCCAAAATGTAGTAATGTTCTGCAGCTGGGGGGAAGCAGGTACAGCTAATTCCACTTGTGGATAAACGTGTGGGTGACAGGTGAAAAACTGTACAAGGGATCACAGTGCACGTCTCATACCATATAGTGCATTAGAAGCAATTCACTCATTACAAAGTGCTACACAAATCCATGTACTTTACTTCTATGACTTAGAAGTCAGTCAAGGTAATCAGCATTTTGCTTTATCCAATACACCTATTAGCACTTCCTGGTTTGTGGTAACACGTCATGCATTGTGTGTTTATTGCTACTTTTTCAGCATGGATAAGTAACTGCCTTCAGAGTAGAGAAGTACTTAGTTTCAGTATCACAATAAAAATTTATTGCAAAGTTTTCCTACCCCACATGTAGCTGCATCCCAGGATCCTACTGAAGTTTTAGCAATATTCTTGGCCTCAGAAATCTAGAATCCACAGGATAATATCATGTGGCAGTGGTCCATTTAATACATCACCAGTGTAAGTGACACATAGATGGACAGATGCACAGACAGACAGACAGACAGACAGATAAGGGACAGAAAAATACCAGGCAATATCATATATACTGCACTATAGAATAGCACCATGCAGTAATAAAAATAAAGGCATTTAAAGTAACAAACACTGAAATCACTAAGAGCAAAAATCGTTAACTACAGTGTCAGATGTTAAAGATAACAATATTGCTCTCAGACAAGCCAACTCCGAATGACATACAACACTGCAGCCAACACAATAACCATGCATTATAGAAACATAGTAAACAAGATTCAGCTGATGTCGTTAAACTCCGCAGTCGGTACTGCATCAGCTGCATAAACATTTCACAACAGTAAACATGGTAAAATCACCAGTTAACAGTGGACGAATATCAGAAATGATGGCCGGGAATTGCCACAGAGGTGGAATTCTTGGCACAACAGACATAACTGCCAATTAAGTCTCTCTCTAGCATACGTTATGCATTCGTATATATCAGAGAGTCAAAGTTGCAGTGAACACGGGGGGCGATGAAGCAGTGCATGTGCCAGCTGTGTTAGTTCCATCTGTGCCTCTGTTCTGCCACATGCCACCCGCTCCCAGTCATCCATCACCTGCGTCCATACACAACATCCAAACCTCACATGCACTTCTCTGACATACATGTTGTTATCCCATACCGTTTCTGAATGACAGAGTGATAAGTGCAGGGGGGTAGGCAATTTTGCCTCATTTTTGCCACTAAATTGGTTGCCATGGCAACGTCCCTTAAGATATCGGAAAAAGGTCGGATTGATCATCTGCCATTCAATATCTACCATATGGTGCAAAGATTGTGAAAATCGGTCCAGCGGATCCTGAGATACTTCAGCTCCGAGCGAACGAGTCCGGTACGAAACAAAATTGGTTGTCATGGCAACGTCCCTTGAGGAATTGGAAAAAAATAGACCTGATCAAGAAAATTCACGCAAATACCTTCCATTTGGTGAAAAGATCGTAAAAATTGGTCCAGTAGATACTGAGATAGCTTTGCTCTGAGTAAAAAAAAAGAAGAAATTACGGAAGGTAAAATATATAGCACGTTCGGCAACTTAGCCGAGCGGGCTAAATAACTAGAAACTCTGATGCACCTGATATAGGCGATGTGGTGATGGTGCAAGTTTCCCATTTACTGACACATTCCATGTAGAGACGGGAGTGTGACTTTCGCTGACAACCAATGGAAGTGTAAGCACCACACTGTTATCACCGGCCAACATTTTGCTCTACAAATTCATATAATTCATCTCAACACATTATCTCATGTAGTTCACAATCATTTTTCTTGCATGAAGACTATCACACGGTACTAGAGATTAACCACCAATCCACTGTAGAATTTTACACAAACATCTTGAAAGATGAAGTCAAAAACGTTAACTAGAATGCCTAAAATAAGTTAGTCATACAAGTGCATTGCTGTTTAGGATGATTTACTGTTAGCAAATAAAATAGGTGAATCAACATTGGTGCTTCATTTTTAGCACATATGTATTTCAAAGTACAATTGCAATTAATTATATCAATAAATTCTCAGGTTACACTAACATATTACACAAATTAAATATTTACCCATGTGACTTTGTCGGTGTCTGTCTGTCTGTCTCTCAGACTGTCTGTGTGTCCATGCTCTAAAAGCAACAACGCCAAACTTAGCAGACATGTACTGCATTGCAGGTCCTCGAGCGTGCATTGACCCGAAAGTCAAAAAGTCAAAGGTCAAGGTCACATGGGTCTGCAGTTAATATGACTCTTTAGGTTTTAGGTTCTTTAGATTTGTTTTTAATCATGACAACAGTCCAGACTTGCAGGAAACACATATATCATTAGCAGTACATACTGGCGTTTCAGAAAAACACTTGGCATCAAACTGAACACAATCTTGATGTAACACTTTCACCTTCTTCGTCAATGGATGTAAATCCTAGAAGAAATGTCGACACATGTCAGCATTTGCAAAACATGACTGCTACACAGTAAGCAGTTTTCAACATGACTAGTGATTTATAACACGCTACATGACTTGGCATCATAACTGCATTTCCAATCAACTTGCTTCTGTGCAAAGAGAAATCATATCACTCATCGGCACAATAAAAAAGGAAAAACTACTGAATTAACTGCAAACATCGGATTTCTAGCTCACTGCATTCATCTTAAATAGAATAGGCCTATGTATATCAGTATAAATAACAGAAGGTCATCAATACTGGAGTAACTAGAGCACTGTTCTAGCCCACAGTTCACGGCACTCACAATGGCTATTGACCGTGCAGCTGATGCCCATGGACGTCTTGACTGTCAGCTGGAAACAGCATGCATGGACAGTGACCTGAGAACGTTGACCTCATGCTGACGCACGACTACAACTCGCTAGCTCGCTGCTGGTGCTATACTGAGTGCCTCAGCTGTGCCACTACTGGTAGATAGGGTAGATGTCTGAGTGCTTGCTCACTCATCTGCAGCAGTTGAGGCGAGGCATTGCAGAACCTTGTTCTCATTATGTATTCTATATTGATAACAACTCGTCACAATCGGTGACCACGCCTTTGGAGTCGCTGCAGCTCGCATGTGGAATGGTATGCCGTCTGACATCATCGTGTTGCAATTGACGACTGAAGACATTACTCTTTGCCCGCTCATATATCTTGCATGACAATGTCGTCATATTTTTTTGTTCAGTGCTCTCAGAGATTTTTTGACTCTACAGCCCTATAATAACCTTTGTTTATAATAATAATAAGAATAAGAATGATAATAAGAAAACTAAACTCTAAACAGTAACAACTGCATGGTGACACAGATCTCAGTCAGCTATTGCAATGCTTTCTTGATACTTAACATTAACTGTTAACTCTCACAGTAGTTTTGGTGATAATGCCAGAGCCATCAGTGTTGTCTTATTCACTGCCACAATTCACATACAATTATGCTGTAATACATCACTGCAGTCTGTTTGTGGTTGTGATAAGCTGCTCGTCGGTACGACACTTAACAGCAGTTCATAGTTGCAGTCATATCTTTCTTATGAGATCATGTAGCAAAGCATTTTAACTTTTAACTTTTTATTATGTATTTATATATCACTAATTTATTTTTCATACTGAGCTTTGGGTCTGAATTGAATGAATGAATGAGCAAAGCTACACTAGTTAAGCCAATGCCAATTAACTTACTTCCCTTCAGCTATATGCCATAATTTATTTCCATGCATTCACTGAATGATTAACATGACAAATTAAACATACACAGCTTTTTCTCTTTCTGTCATTATCTGCTACAGAAAAATTTTCATATTCAGCTGCTGCTTCCTCATGCTCTTCTTCAATGGTCGCATCAATATTCACATCGTCCAGTGCCACTGATGCCTGAAATTACACACAACATGTAAGTGTAAATTAAGATGTTTGTGCTTACTACCTTGTCCTCAACTCACTGGGAAAGCAATTTGTGGCCACCTGCAGCCTTGAATCCACTGAACCAATGTAGCGTAAATATGTTACATAATCCTAAATGTGAACATCAGTGGCTGATAAAAAGGGGTGTGCCATGCCAGAAAATACTTTCAATAAGGATGAAGTTGCATGCTTTTTAATAACATAAAAATTTAACAAAACATTAAATACTCTCAGAAGAATAGAATGACAACATTATAAGTGCATATGTGACTAAATTTTTGTGTGCCTTAGAAGCTGACTTAAAGATGCTAATTACAGTGCACCGTATGCGGCTGTCAACGTACGGCGACCGAGCTTTTCTGGTCGCCGCCTCTCGAGTTTGGAACAGTTTGCCATACCACATCACGTCTGCACAGTCACTGCCTGTTTTCTGCAGTCGTCTGAAGACTTATCTCTTCAGACGCAGTTTTCATCGACTATTCTGTTGTGCCCACGAAGTGACGCTTGTCATTATGGACACATTAATCGTTCTAACTCACTTACTTACTTACAGTCAGCAATAGCCAGATAAAGCACTGTTTGTTAGAAGAATCCAGTTCAGCAGATATGTATTCTCAGTCTGTGAACTAGATGTCTGGAACAGTCTGCCTCCTAACCTGAATTCATGAAGCTTTCATGCTGTTTTCTCACAAGCGTAAGGCATATCTTTTTAAACACTGCTTTTAGTATTTAAATTCATTGACTGACATTTGTATTTAGTACTGCATAGTCAATGTGTTTTTATATACCAGTAAGACTTACCATAATTGCTGTTGTATGGTATTGCATTATAAATAGTGGCAATGCAATAATAGAAGCCTTAGAAATTTTCTTCTACATAAAGCACAAGTAAAATTTACATCGATTATAGAGCATGAGCCTACATTCACTACGATGTAAATAAAACCTGGAGTACTTTTATTTGTCAAAATGACAAAATATGATAAGAAGTAACAACGTTCTCTAGCCAACTAATTGCCAACTACAACTATAAGAACATACCAGAAGTAAACAGTGATCGCTAGCATGTGCAATAACAGTTACTGGTGTTGATTTCATCATGTTAATTAATGTGCTAAGTACCTGCCTCACTTGCATTGTTGCCGATGAACAAGTATATTCTGACCTGTCATAAAAATATTACCGTACTTATTACAATAGTCACTTTCAGATGTAAACATTTAACAATACCTGATGTGGCTAACAGCAGCATCAGCATTATATCAATTGGCGAAGTCACTAGGTGATATGGGCAATGTTGGGCACTGTTTGATAAGAAGGTCATCAGTTACGTGATGATGGTTGCAACTGACTGACAAAGTACGGCTTCCTATTAGTGTGCTACAGTAATCCTATATCTAGGTAGAACCAGTGATGAGATACAAGCCAATAAAGTCAGGAGAACCATAATCCCAAAGAACAAGAACAGTAAGAATGCTACAAAGTAAAATCTATCAACAAAAATCAAAGGGGTTTCTTTTTTGAAACACACTGCATAAAGCCACTTGCACTATGTGACATGGCTAAAATGTAATTGCATACAGCTGTATTAGAGAGTCTCAGACAAATGCAATGGTCTATTAGAACTGAAAAACCAAAACATCTGGTCTTCACACTGCAAGTATTTCTGATTTTTCGACTTACTGTTTCAAAGATATTTATTCAGTGTGTTTATTGCAATTGTTTGAATAACCAAAGGTATAATTCTGTTTACATAATTTGTTTTATGTTGTGAAGTACCAATGCATCTACATAAAAAAATCCTCCCAGACTGTATAGTATCTATAGGGTGATATTTGTATCAATTTGAATGCCACTAGCCAGCAGCAGTGATAAAAAGCACAAATGTTGTTAGCACTGTTGGCAGAAAAGCAAACCTCCCCAATCTGCTGATGATTTTTGAAATGCAGGGTATCAATCAACATCTCTTAATTGGTACCAAATTAGCTGTTTGATGACAAAGTCAATGCAATGCATGCAGTGCGACAGTATGTTTAGAATGCCCCCAATTGCAACGGCTTACAGAAAATATCCAACACGCTCATTGAAAGTTCAGCACTCTACTGCTACATAAAAGTACACCAGGCCAGCTGTGTAATGAGAATGCCCAATAAATACAGTACAGATCTATTGCAAAAACACGATAGCAAATCCAGAAACTGCTCATAAGGTGAATAATGATGGCAAGGGAGAAGTGCATACACAAAAGTAGCCTAATGGCCCTAATGGGCTTCAGTGGGCTGAAGAGAATAATAATGAACAATGCTTTTTCAGTTCCATACATACTGGCTACATACATGATAATTTCTGATCTTATGTCTACTGTTAATCCTGAAATGACTTGTGAGGTCACTGAGACTGCATATGACGTCATGACAAGGTCATGTGACAAGACAGCAAGATACACTGTGCACAGTACTGCATATGGGAATTGACAATATGAATATTATATATAACATACATACACAACACAACTGTTCTATGAACATCGTTTATCAGCCAGTGAGTGAGTGAGTAGTTTCTTGATGCCATATCAGCACATTATAGGGTACCCAGTACCGTACTCAGTGTTAGAAAGCTGAAGATAAAATCACTAACAAGTGATTAAACAAAAATTTATAACTAACGATATAAAGATAATAAATCTAAAATAACAAGCATTACAGTTAATTATAGAAAAGTTTAATAAAATCGATAATACTATGACTGTCGACACTGTCAAAGAGCTGCTTAATGAAGCTTACCATGAAATACATTTCATGGATATCCAACAAGTTGAAAAATTTCACTAGAATATACTTACCGTTAGCAGAAGTCGGCAAAAGTCACATGTTGGAGCAACCTTGCCAAATGTGTTAAACAATATTGACTAATTAGCAAAAAAACATTATTTCAGCATGGGAGGATTTTACTAAAAACAATGGTTTAAAACTCTCTACACATGCCATTGCTGACTGCAACTAGAACTAGCACATTCGGATTAGTGAGTTGTCCTCAATGGCATTAACTATTGACAGTTTGTTACACTCAGTGGTCACCAACCTACAGCAGTCTCATGCTGTGATGCTGCAACACCTCAACACATAATCGATCAAAAGGTCTTGAACTGTCCAGTAACAACACTCACTACCCGTAAATTGCAGCCCAATTTACATGTGACGGTATCTCTGATCTGCTGCACTTCTGTGGCATATTTTTGTGCTGTAAACATTAAACTGTCTAAACAGAAATGAATTTATAACATTGATTGTTAGCATACATCCGAACTATCACATTGCAAGCAAATGGTTCTCTATGTCGTTACAATTATGCGCTATATCAATTTAAAACACTGACATATCGCAAAATTTCTGCCAGCATTTCATCTACTGATGAAATAATGCACCCATCACTCTGCCATTTAGTATTATCACGGGTAAAATTTGTAAATAGTGTTTGTTGTGTATGTATACCTGGTATCTTGATTCACATAAGTGGCACTATCAGATTTGTGTGAGCGGTGACTGACAGTAGCTGTCGCAGTAATATCCGGGTTATTGAGAAACTGCAACACATTAACATACATGATTAAATTATTGTATAAATACACCCAAGTCACAAACTACCACAGTACTCCGCAATACTTTGGAACTGAAATCCAAAATACAACTAAAGCATTTAACACAAAGTCAAGACATGTAAACAGAAACAAAATAAAATCTTTAAATAATTATAAAATTTAAGTACATGTAAAAAGTAAAGTTTTTCCATACTTGTTTCCGAGCGTTGGGCCCGGAGCTGATCCTGGTGTACAGGCAGTCAGCATGCAGGTGACTTTAAGCCATCCATCCGGCGGTAGGCTGCCATTACTTTCCGCCAGGCCTGCGGTTCCTTCCCAGCCAAAGAGCGTCACTGCCCACAGGCTGGTACCAAATTATACTGCTTGCTCACACAGGCACATGTGTGTGAGCAGCTTGCCCAAGTCCATTTACCTGGAAGCGGACCAGCTGAGATTCGAACCCGCAACCTGGCTCATGAGCGAACGCTCTACCGTTATGCCACACAGGCCACAAGTACATGTAAACAGCTATTAAAATGGTGCATGTGTGAGTGCATGTACAGAAAAATTGAAACATGTGAAACATGTACCATGCTAATAAGTAAAACATGCATTTAAAACATGCTAGAAGAAAGAACGCATCGAGCCTGTGAAGGGGAGATCGTTCGTGGCCTGCGTGGTGAGCTGTTTGGCGTGCGAGTCATTGCGATGAATGAGTCAGACGAAGGCACAACTAGGATGGGAGCACACACAGGACTGCATGCCGCATCACTCTCAGCATCGGCATCCAGTGACGACTGATGCTCGTCACTGATGGTGGAGTTCTTGAGTGGCAGCGACGCCAAGTCCAGTTCATCGTTATCTGTATCACTGTATGATGGCAGTGACCTGTCAAAGTTGAGAGGTGATTCACAGTCTGCTGCAGTTACACAACACACAACACAACTGACTTCTATTTAAGTTTACACTGACAAAATGTCTGATAGTGCCTATAATGGACATAGCATACCCACACTGGCAGTGGCTGAGGCACAGTACGGTGATCAGTTCTATCTAAAAGAAAAATGGCTTGAGCTATCAACACCAAAGTGAGTAGACATATAGTCCATGGTAAGGAAGACCTCGGCTGCATTGATCCTGAGGTCAAGAGGTCAAGAAATTAGGACGGTGCCAACGTGAGTATCCACGTCAAATTGTCAACACGTATTACACATATTAATACAATCATAAAAAAAATAATCATAATAATAAAATAAATAAATAAATGACCAAATTAAAATAATCTAGAAGTAAAAACATGTAAATTGAAAAATAAATAATTATATACAATTGGCAGCCCAGGTCAGCCCCCTTTATCCACCCAGTTATTTTGTTCTACTGTCAATATGGCATACCTGAAAATGGTCACTCATCAGTGAACTACTAGGGCTTGACTAAGAATAACTTCATTGATATGACCAATGCAGTCAGCACTAAACCAAACTACAACAATAACTCCCTCTAAACATGCCAATGAGCAGTGATGACAGCAAATGTGAGTGATGAGCTTACGCTGAATAACAGTCGGTGAGTATGTAAATGAACAGCAGTGGTGAAGACTATCATCGTCGGAGACTTGACTTAGCAGACCATGACAACATGCCACGTCGCTAGTGGCTGTAACTGACTCGGCTGCATCCGGTGACACATCACGACTTTACCACACATTCACACACGATATTTCACACACAATCAACTCACTGACAGCCACAAGAATACAATGCACTGAAGCAACTGCCATAACCCTGGCTACAGGTAAACAATGCGATAGACAATCTACCAAGTACAAACCTTAAAGCAATAAACTTTCATATTACTATGTTAAACAAATTCCTGACAAATCTACAACAAGTAACATGTAACACTTACCTCATGACACTCTGATTTCTTTCCAAGTCTAAAATACCATATCATTTTCAAAGCCAATTCAAAACTAACTGCAAAACAAAATTAACTATTAAACAATTGATTAGTAATTAATAAGTATTAAAATGCAAAATCAGAGTCTGTTCAGTGCATTTACACTGTCAACTAGAACACAGGACACTGATGGTACATGTAGTTCTTGGCCTTAAGGAGACCGCAACACTATCCCAATATTGCTTTGATATCAGACTGTGCTCAGATGCTTAAGCGACAGTGTGACACTACCATTACACTTCATATACACTTGAGTATGGCTAGCTATATGATTCCTATTTTGATTGCATTGTACAGGATTGCATGTCATAACATTCACTTATACCAAAGAGTGTTCTGTTCATAATTTTTGCAGAATGATTCTTTAAAGTGCCTGCATCATTAGCATAAACTTTGGTGTTACTGAATCAGCCAAAGTCAAGTCCTTGACCTTGAATTGATGGGAGAAGACAGGAACTTCAAATTTAATGTAGACGTTGATCATAACAAGTCTTAGCATACTGATGACAAATGACCCCATAACCTACTTTTGCATGCACTACTCTGGACTTTTAAAAATTTTGCCAAAGGACGCTGACTGACTTAAGTGAAGTGAACAATGCCATCGACAGTGGATCTCTGTTGCTCGCACACACGAAGGTAGTGCTAGTGATGTATACACTAAGGCTCAAACTCCACTGGTTCGATTTGTTGCAAGCAAAAATGCTACATTTACATTAATTTTAAACAAATGTGTACATAATATGATCACGTCGACAATAAATTTTTGTAACGTCACTAATAAAGATTGACACGGGGATGGGGATGGCGGTATTTACCGCGGTAATGGGGACAATTATAGCGGTAATACTGCGGGAATGGGGACAAACCTCGTGGGAATACCGTGGGGATGGGGTTAGAGTTTGCGGTATACCCGTGGTAATGGGGATTTGGAACAACTACATCATTAATAAGCAGACTCAGTGCTGTAAAGTACGCATGAAAATACAAAAAAGGAATATTTCCATAAATTCTGCAATCAGCCAGCACTGATTCTGACAAAGTGAACACGACATTTAGGGGAGTCCACAACCTGAGGTATTCGTATGATAATAATCAGAAAATTACTGTTTACAATGTGTGGATTGTTTGCG
>Ga0209782_1000491_pt1 | contig 17290 bp, 15 predicted proteins | sample WorMetmaBAHAMAS1_FD_187390 | JGI IMG/M metagenome (GOLD analysis project Ga0209782, IMG submission 187390) | Marine gutless worms symbiont microbial communities from Max Planck institute for Marine Microbiology, Germany - Inanidrilus... | ecosystem: Host-associated > Annelida > Digestive system...
ATTACCCACCGTCACTCTGCATTGCATTGACATTTAGGTGATGTGATGTTGGGTAGTCACTTTTTATGGTTTTTGCAGTTTTTGATTTATTGCTGTTAACTTTAAGCATAAACTGTTGTTTTTTTTATATATTTATATGTGGTATAATAATCACAAAGACCGATTCTGTTGTTAGACTGATGGCACCAACCAAAGCATTGATTAATTTATTTGATACAAGTGAATGATTTTCTGTAGTGAAGCTTCTTGTGAATTTATTTCATTTGATATAATACCAGCCACTTGCACTGGCACTGTATCTGTTTTGTTGGTGGCTGGGATACATTTATGCCCCTCTAGTATAGCGGTAAAATGGTGCACCCTATGCCAGAACAAATACTGGTATGTATCTGAGTTTAGTCGCTGATGTGGTTGGATATTTCGTGTCAGGATCATTGGCGTGCACTCTGTCCAGCCTGTAGAAACGGCTGCATTTGCATCCGAGGATGTTGTGCATGGCGTGTGACCGGTGGTGGTGTAACTGCAGAAATGGCCGGTTGGCAGTGATGGAATGTGTGCGTGCGTGTAGTGAGCTGCAGATGTATGACAGAGTTCGCGGTCAAGACATTCGTCTTCTTCGATTCTTCAACATCACCTACATCTTTGACTTGATGCTTGAGATGAAAAAAGTCAAGTTTGGCATGAAGTCTGTACCTCTACTGCTGCTCGTCACTTACACAATATATATTTCATGCTCTCTAGTGTTGTAACATCGAACGTTACATGCCAGGCCAAAATGTAGGTCAAGAAGTTGCGTTTTCTGCTGCATGTTAGGGGTGTGATTGTTCAAAAGTTGACTATATCATAAACAATCAGTGCTATTGCGTCGTTAATTATTTTTGCCATCATTCATTTCTATATTAGTTATTATTAGTTACTACTACTACTTCTTCACTGCTCCAGGAGAGAACCTCTGTGGATTAATGGAATGGTTTTTCATATGCCAAATGTGTGTCTGGACATCAGTGTCAGTATACTGCGGAGAACATGAAACACTACCCAGTTGCTTAGCTTCATCTATTATACAACATGACTGATGGAAGAGCCATTGTTCCCTCTATGCCAGCTTTTTGTTAAAACCAGTAGTTGTGTATTATTTACTTTATTGTTACTTGCAACTTTTGTCATTTTTCGTCTTCATTTTGTTCTTGTCGTTTGTATGATAGTCATGAAGCTGACTGATGATGTTTGGTTTGGTAGAATCCGCTGATAGTCTCTGATTGTTTTTTTCTAGGAAATGTGTGTTGGAATTTCTGCTGTGTTTTGAGACATATTTTTCTGTTATTCTGTAGTTATGTGATTTATTGGTATGAATCTTTTCTAAAAATATTTATATAGTGCTGTGGTACAATGCAAAACTTGCTGATTTTAGTATAACATCGTCAGAAAAAGTGGACAAAGAAAACCGCTACTCGGAGTTCCTGTTGTCATCTATTCCATATCCCGGCTGTGAGTTCTTCCGAGACTGGAAAGACAATGGATATCGAGCAGAGGGGCTTATTTTTGACTGGAAGCAGGTATTTCAACTGCTGTAATATTGTTACGTTGGCATATTGGCAATTATGTTTACATCAGGAATCAGTGAACAAAGGTATATGTTGCAGTTGAGTGCATCTGTAGGTCATTTGTTTGTTTATGTCTAGATACGCACTTTCAGTACCTTATTTCTAACGTGGTAACAAGAAAACTCATTTATTGTGAGATAGCGCAGCATGTGATGCTTAGAAGTTTTCATAATCATTACTCAACTGGCTGATAATTATAGAACTGTTAGCGGAGACTAGTGAAATTTTGCACAGACTCAAAAGACAAAAATTGGCGACATGACCATTTCCAAACATCATTAAAAATGTACATAGGTAAAATGGACATTTGAAATTAAATTTTAGTAATAAAACAACAAATATTAATGGAAAAATGTAAACCGTGCGAGAGTGGTATTTTACCCATATGCCAGGACGCCCCTACTGGGGCATTTTTTTTTATTTTGGCATGTGGGCTCATATCCCCAACATAATCATCGATGCCAAATTTTATGTCAATTGGTTTAGTGGTTTTGGAGTTCGTACACTCCCAAATCTACCTGTCTCCTTAGGGTTGGTTGGTCACTGTTACGACCCAGTGCAGGTACACCACTCAATGCCAGAGATGACAACTATCTTTAACTCTGCCAAAAACAAGATAGTGCCAAAAACATCACGCTCCCACCTTCCCGTATGGGATGTACATATTCCCTTTTTTTGCGACTTGTGCCGACAACAGGCGATCGGACTGCTGTCCGCTGCAATAGTAGCAGCTGTGTGATGTCTGTCCAGCTGTCTATCTCTATATCTACCTTTGTATCTATTTGATCTGATCGTGAGACAGTGAGCTGGATAACCCCTTTTCTCTCCGCTTACCTTCCCTCTTATCACGCAGTCCGACCGTCTGTCCTTCAACACAGCAGATGACAGATTACACACGGGTACAGCCACTGACTGTGACAGTCTTTCTATCTCACTGTCCGTGTGCACACGCAGCACTTACAGCGCCACAAGTCGACTACTGCTACACACTCATAGTCCTAACATTGACATCCAGATGTCGTAAAAATTCGATATTAACAACATTATTAGAAAGTACATTGGATGCTAGTCTAGATTTCTACCTACAACCCTAAGCCTAACCCTGCAACATTACCCTAACCGTAAACCTACTCACCCTAACCCTAACCTTAACACTGACGTGGAAACCTAGATTAGTGCTATAGATTGCATGCATAACTAACTGTTTGTGTTGTTAATCTGAACAGTTAGAACCTCCATTACCCACCCAAAAAAAAACTCACTGAATATAGCAGGAGAAGCCATCCTGATCACTTAAAATATAATAAGAACTGTTTGGTGGCCGGGCCTCTGCCACGGACCCCACTGGGGGAGCATACAGCATTCCCAGACCCCATAGCTGGTACGTAGGGCCTCGCTGCTCCCTCCTATCAACTTCACCCCCGCTTTGGCCATTTGGGCCTTAATTTTCGGCCCTTCGTTTCTCACACTTTGGCCCTCGCTGAAGATGAATCCCTCTTTTTCATTTTGAAATGTTGGCATCACTGCAATACTATTTTCCTCTACCAGAATCTCGTATGGTTGAGGGTCAAGCAGATGAAGATCCGTGCCACTCTGTGTGCTTGTGTGGCTCAGAAAGGACTTTATATTGTTTAGTTGATGCTGCTGTCTTGTCTGTGGCATTCAGGGTTTTGTTGACTCGTATCTTGAACTTCCGTCACGGCCTACGCCACCACAAAACATCGACTGGTACAGCTACCATGTAAGCTTGGCTTTATTCGTCTGCGGTCATCTGAAGCTGTTGAAATAGATTTCAGATTCTCATTGGATGAAAATATGCTAACGTGTCTGGTGGCATTTCGGATGCTGCTTGACGTTGTGCTAATAGTGTTGTGCCGACAGCAGTGAAGTTCCATCAGTTGCACCAGGACTCAATCCCAGAACCAGCTGATAGAAAGTCTGACAGCCAGTTCAGTCTCTCGCTGTCAGAAGAGTCCTCAAGATGTACTATTTGTTCATCTTGGCTTTTACTGCCACAAGCGTAATTGTTATACTTTCATGTGTTACATACTAGGTAAACAATGGTTTGATGCTAGTTGCCTTCATTGCTGTGTGGAGCATATAATTACAGTCCTTTCTTCAGTGTAAAAATTTAAAAGTCCACGTAGCAAGGTCCATCGTGCCAGCAAAATATGATACAATATTATATGTTGCCATGTTGGAGGTGCCATACATCGTCACTGAAGGGTTGAGTGGCTTGTGGTGTGTGTTGATGTGTAGCTGTGGGATTTGGTGACGTTGACTCAAAATTACTTGAAGCTTCTGCTGCACTACTTACGAGAAGGTATGCTAGTGTCGAGGAGTTTTCTAGTTTGTGCGTTAATACTTTTAACGTTGATTTTTGCTTGAGCAGGTTTAGTTGCCAGCATGTACGCACTTGCTGGTCGTGACTGGAGCCAGTGAGCTTGTTGACGTGGAATCATTGCTTGAGGTGCTTTTACATGATGTCGATGAAATGTGCTGCTGCTGCTGCTGTTTGAATCTGTGGAGGGTCTGAGGACAAATCTCAGGAAGACCGGGTGGGATGATGCAACAACCCATTTAATACCATTTATCCAGCACAATGACAGTATCAGAAAATAATGCTTGCTCACTCCCTATGTGTGTGAATGTTATTCAATATTTTTAATTGATTTCCTACTTCATCGCATCCTTCGTGATTAGGAGGACAGGTGGAGTGATATTTTTGTCTATCGATGGGCAACTGGCTTGCGAGTTTACCTGGCTTCTCTGCATTAGACCAGTAGTTAGTTGTGTGCGTGTGTGTAGGTGACGGTGGTATCCTGGTACACTGCATATCTGGCTGGGATCGTACTCCATTGTTTGTGTCATTATTGCGGCTGTCGCTGTGGGCCGAGGGTGCAATTCACCAGTCGCTGTCTGCACTGGAAATACTCTACCTTACTATTGCATACGACTGGTTCCTTTTTGGGTATGATACAATAAATGAGTTTCCTTGTTACCACGTTAGAAATAAGGTACTGAAAGTGCGTACCTAGACATAAACAAACAAATGACCTACAGATGCACTCAACTGCAACATATACCATTGTTCACTAATTTTTGACGTAAACAAAATTGCCAATATGCCAACGTAACAATATTACAGCAGTTGAAATACCTGCTTCCAGTCAAAAATAAGCCCCTCTGCTCGATATCCATTGTCTTTCCAGTCTCGGAAGAACTCACAGCCGGGATATGGAATGGATGACAACAGGAACTCCGAGTAGCGGTTTTCTTTGTCCACTTTTTCTGACGATGTTATACTAAAATCAGCAAGTTTTGCATTGTACCACAGCACTATATAAATATTTTTTAAAAGACTCATACCATACTTTTGAAACTATTCCAAAAACTTTTAAGAAGATAATTGTTTGCATTTCAGGCACAATCTGCCAGATCGTGTTAGCCGAGGAGAGGAGGTTAGTTGTGTGCTTCTAAAGTCACTATCTTACGGCTGTGTATAAACGTGTATATTGTTATTAATATCGTTGTTGATATTATTAGACCGCATCACACATACAGCATAAGTGACCTATTCTTAACAATCGAGTTTCATGTTTGTTCTGTCAATAGGTCAGTCATGTCGTGTTATCATGTCATCCTGTGTATTATAATCTAATAGCTGTTTAGGTGTGATATTAAGATATCTATGACATTCTGTTAATCATACACTGTACTTCTGCCGTCAGTGTTTTGACAGTGATTGTTGAGCATCAGAAAGAGCATTCAATCAGTCAGTACAAGACACTGCTTCAGAAATGTACAAATTTTACTGCAGACTGTATTGGGAAACGCCAGCCACCTGCTTCCATATGTGCTTTGTGCAGGTGTTCTTCTTTTGCTTCACGTTTCTGAAGCATATTACCAGCGACGAATTCAACATCACACAAAAGTTAGTTCTACATTGAAGATTAACTACAGTTATAAAAATATTTTGCCTTCAGTAATGTGGTCAAAAGTTGACTTTTATATATTACTTCATAATTGTGTCTTACGCACTTATGTTAAGGTAGACATTTTAACACAAACACTGTCAATGGGATGATGTCCAGAAGTGTTTCCTCTGTAATTTGAGTATTTTTCTTCATTTTTTGCCACACATTACCTTAATGTTTTTGGGCATAATACTGTTTTCTTCACATTTGATGAACAAATACATCTGACCCTTATCTACCTCCAAATGTCAAATTTGTATGAAAATTGGTTTAATTGTTTTTACCGCGCGATGCTATGCCAGCGCGGTATATGCTGTCGTCATATGTCTGTGTGAGTGTCTATCTGTCGCACTGTGGTATTGTATCAAAACGGCTAAACGAAGGATCATGCAAATAATGCCACACAATAGCCTAGGGACTCTAGCTTTCTGGTGCTGAAGATCATTGCAAAATTCGAGCCTACGGGGGCGCCAAATGCACGTTGGTAGTTTAAACTCGGCATCTTGCAACTTGAAAATGGTACAAGATAGATGCATTGTTTCTATTGAAGTTGAATAGGAAATCGTCTGCGCTCTATCAAATGGTTATGTTGCCGATGACCTGAAGGGAGCCTGAACCCCAAAACTAACCAAATTTCGGCATTTTTCGTTGCCTTCCATATCTTCATAGTAATAAACGTAGAGACGTCATATTTGTATGCAGGTTGATCGTAGCTAGTCCCAGCCTACAGATGAAAAACCCTCCCTGAAGGGGCATGGTTACATCGCGTGACCCATTTTAAATTTTTGGGGCCACATCCATATCTCAGGAATTGAATGGCTGAAGCTAGAGCTGTTAAATTTTGTGCACATGGATATTATATGAAGTCTTTCCAAAGGGATGACAAATCACCCCCACAAGGGGTGTGGTTATGTTCATGTGACCACAGTTTTTGCATGCACAACTGTGCTTTAAAAAATTTTGCCACGGCACACTGTTAACTGAGATCAACAATGCAGTCGATGGTGGACCTATGTTTCTCATACCTTAGACGGTCAACACTGTACAGTAAGACTTAAGCTCCATCGGTTTGATTTGTCACTGTATTTGTTGCAAATTGACCAAGTGTAGTTTGAGCATTATATTGATGTGCTAATAATCAACATTTCTCAGTCTCTGTAGCAATTTAACCAACGCTCATTGCCGGGTAATTATACTCGGTCGGCAGTGGGATATGGTCGATTTTGCGTGAAGCGTCGTGCGGCTTATCGGTGATATACTTATTCTGTAACTTGCTATATTTGATGTTGGTAAATGTTTGCATTTAGCATATGATAGAATGATTGACTATGAAAAGCTAACTGATAAGTATCTCAAAAATGGCAATAATTTAACCCAAAATGACTATCATTTACATTCAGAACATTTTGAATTTTGGCTTGGTGTGAGATATTGCTGATGCAGTCACCCATATCAAGTTCAATCTTAGTCAGTTTGGGTGATTTGGGAGAGAGTAGAGTTGTCCGGTTGTCCTTACAACAGTGTAAGGGACTACTGTGCTGTAATCTTGGCTGTGTTTTGTGTGCGTATAATAAAGCAACCGTAGGAGTAAAAGAACTGCAAGTGCTGCAGACGCCGAGTGCCTTGTTGATGGTGTTCTGTTTGGTGAGTTTCTCTGTCTACCTCGGCTAATAGTAACAAGAACAATAATCATCATCATCATCGTCATTTCATGTACACAAAAGGCACCGGCAGAGTCACAAGGATTTTCAACAGGAGGATCCAGCTGAGTAGATTTTTGCCATCTGATGTTCATTTATTTAAAACAAAATTAATTTAGTGTCACAGATGCTGTGTAGCTAGGAAGGTAATGACGCATTTCTGAACATTCAAACTTCATGTGTGCATTACTCACTCAGTAATATACCCACTTACAGATTTAAAGCCTTTGAAAAACAGCTGAGTGCTCTTCTGATGAAACTTTTTATTTCTGTGTTTTTATGCTAAGTATTAGAAATAATGTTAATTATCGCAGCGTGTTGCTACGGCTGTCACATGTAGTGTGTGATGGTGACAGCGACACAGACATGGCTGAACCAATCAAGACATTTGGTTGCAGACTTACGTTGACCAAGGAACTGTGCATTAGATGGGTGTCCATATACCCAATAGGAAAGGGCACTATGGAGGGGGCATAATCTGGTCTATTATGTAGTATAGAGACTCCCTATTTCCAGCATGAAGTGTGGGGGTGATTGATTCCTCAATAATAGTCTGATAGCATGACTGCTGCTGCCAAAGCTTCAGTACCACAATGCTCCCAACTGGCTAACTGGCTGACATTTGGATTTTTGCTACCAGCTGGCTGTCCAACAGCGATGCAGCCTGTTGCCAGATTATTATCCTTTGGACATTGTTGTTTGTAGATGCAAATGGAAGCTCGTCGAGTATTAGCAGTATTGGCAGTGTTAACAGTACACGCAGCGGTGCTGATGCGCAGCCGTTGTACTTTCACGTAGGCAGCACCGATGATGAGCTAGCTCAGCTAAACAGGTGAGTTGGGCTTTTACTTTCACTTTCAGTTTCTCTAGTAAATCGTCCGCATGGCACAGTGAGTGTTAGCATTATGGATAGTGTTAATGTGAAGCACTGTGGTGGCAATCCCATTCACGTTCATCTGGAAGGTACAAATAATGAGCAGATGATGCATGTACTTTCATTATCACTAGTGACTTACATTACACAGCATGTCAGGTGTCCAATGATCACTTTTGATGTTGATGCAAACGAGCATCGTGTTCTCATCCATTTATTTCAGTTGCCATCATGACCACTTGATTATGGCACATGCTGGACATGACCAGTGACACTATACCGACTGTATACAGGTTGTCAGTTTGTACCCACATGATGCTGTGTTTGCATGGTACTAGCTATCACCATGGCGATAGCTGTCACAAGCTGGTGTTTTGTCAAAATGGCTGAATGCATTTAGCTTGTTTTTTTTCGGCACAGATACTTTTTTCAGCTTATATCCTACACTGTGATGTAAGGAAATTAGACATCTCCAAAACAAGGGGTATTTCCTTCTGGAACTTGTTCCGCAAGCTCTGGACTTAGAAAATTTCGCCACAACCCGTCGATTGTTGCAAGTGTTGTTGACAGTCAGCCAACGATGGTGACTGGTTTATCGCACTGACCGTCCACCTTTGTGAACAGTGTGTTAGACATGACATGGGTTATATGCTGCAGCTGATTCTTGATAGTGGTCTTGGGGAGTTTCTCATACTTTGGCCGCTGTAAATAATTCACACGACGTTCGCTGCCAATATATACACCCAAAATGGTTGCAGGTTAGCGCCACATCCGCTGTTTGTGCTCACCACTAGCAGATGGCAGGCAATGTGTGTGTATGTGTGTGTGTGAGACAGTATGCAGTCGAGTATTGCAACGCTGAAGGTGTCGTCGATGAACCGTCATTCACCACGCACTGAATGCACAGCATCATCGTGGAGAACATCTCCATCTCTGTCAGCCGCTGCTGCAGCCAACTCTACCAGTCCGGTGCCGGTGCCGCCGAGGCCAGCCGTCATACACAAACTTTCCAGTGAACTTCGCGTGGCATCTGCTGCCAGCTGCGGCAGGTCCGTCTCAGCTGCTCAACACTACTGCTGTAGTTTTGTGTAACTTTTTCCACAATTAGATGTCCCGTGCGGGTCTCTATAAGAATATGGCCTGCTCCATTTATAGGCGAGACATCAAAAATGTGATTGTTCTTTGCTTGACTTATGTTTTTGTGTTTAGTTTTTTTTGCGATGGCATTATTGTGTTACTGGGTAAATATTTGCTTGCATTGTGTGTCTTATACTAAGTTGAGATGGCTGGAAAGACCTGTGCAGTGTTAATTAGGGTGTCAATTCATAACTCAGTACTCGGTTTAGAATCAGGCAAGACACATTACGCTAACAATGGCCTAGAGAGAGTGAATGATGTAAAGTTGGTACATTATCCCTTGATGATAGGCTGTTATTTTTCATACACGTGCTGCGTCATGTGCACAACGACATTGGGAATCTCGCCAGTGGACAGTGAATGTTGGGATGTTCGGGACAGTTCTTTAGTCAAGTGGGTCATTCGTAAGTTGGAAAGTCATTGAACAGGGTTGAGGTTTGGCATTTGAGTGTAGGACGAGTGACATTTAAAATCTGTTGTGATACAATGAGTGACTTCACTTTTTGGATAGTAGCGAATCGCTCAGCGAAAGTTTACGCTCAGCGATTCACTGAGTTCAAATCAAAAGCGTCACTTCACTTTTTGAATTAAGTTTGGTCTTAGTCCAAGTTTGGTCTTAGCGAAAGACTAATCCAAAAAGTGAAGTCACCCAATGTATGTTGGAAGTGACAGCTGTTCGCCGTAAGCTGCAATTTTTACCATTTTGTATTTGCAGTTTTATCACTGAACAAAGTGTTTATGAGTAAGTATGATTTGGACTGTTTGTCTGTGCTGTGTGCAGTTGGCAGCTAGTTAATGGTCCCGTCATACCATCATCAGCTGGATCCAACAAATCTTCAACATCCGATAACACAGATTCTTCAAAGTGTCATTCGTCCTCCACATCGTTAGTGCACCTTTTTTCTTTTCTGTCATAGGTAAAAGGTGTAAAGTTTTCCTATACTCGTTACTGAGCGTTGGGCCGGGAGCTGATCCCGGTGTACAGGCAGTCAGCCTGTAGGTGACTTCAAGCCATTCACCCAGCTTAGACTGCCATCACTTTCATAGGATGTGCATAAATAAATGCTTCTGAAAATCATACAACACAGTTAATGAAATTTTTGTCACCAAATGTGAACATATTAAAATAATTCAGCAAAATCATTGCAGATGATTTATAGCTATGTCAAGAGTTGACTAGACATCACTTCTGCAGACAAGACTTAATATGCAGAGCAAGAACAGTCGTCTGGAGGCCAGAGCCTCAGTTTGTGCAAGACAATATGCAGGGACTGGGTCTTTTCTAGGACAACAAATTTATCATCAACATGTGGCCAAGGGCTTCACTGCTGTACATTTCATCTTGCAGCCATAACGTGAATTGTAATGATTTTGATAGATTTTTGACACAACATGCTGATACGTGTATATAGGATAGCATATCATGCCTATGCTAAAGGCAGACAGATGTCTATCTGTCTGTCTGTTTCTAATGTTGTGATCGTTTACAGATTATAGTTAGTTACTTTGGGATATGCACCCATTGCCCATGTTACAGCACTAACTTCATTCCATCCACAATAATCGTTACCGTATCATTTGCATCAAAATTTCATCATAGTAGATATTCTGCCCGGTGACTATGTTCAGGTTCCGCGAATCTTTACGCCGACAGCGTCTTGATGAAGTCCGGCGGACATTTGTTCGTCTTTACCGATCGGTCATTGACAGCCGGTCTGCGGGTGCAACTACTGCATCTGCTCCGGATGGTGCCGCAGTCACTACCGGTGTCCTCTCTGGACTTTTGGAGAACTTTGCCGAGAAAGTCGGCTTTCGTTCCGTCCGAAGTGGCTTTCTTTGATGTTGTGTGACCTGTCTTTCATCCACTGTCATTAAAGTTGTAGTTTTTATAACATGTATTTTGTTATTACTGCTGCGGCATTCCGCAGTAGTTTCCTTGGAGACTGTTGGCCAACACAGCTGAACGTGGAAAGTGATTGTTGAAATAGCTTCAATAGTTTTGTCATTGTTTCCATTCTCACCACGCAGTTTCAATTTCATTTTGGTTTTGGAGATGTTTGTTCTTGAGTTTCTGTTTGGTATGGCTTTTTGTATCGCTTTTCATTTTGGAGTAGCATTTATTTTAGTGTTGTTTCTCTTTCCAGTACAGTCACATTCCTGGTGTAGTTGCTGATAGCTTACTTTCTGTCTGTGTGTTCAAAGCATCTGTTGCTAGTCTTGTTGTTTTCTATTTCGCTTCTATTTGTGCCACAGTTTAGGTCTGGTCTGTCGGTAAGAATGAAGTAGCCATAAGTAAACTTGCTTAGTACAGCTCTGACATCTGCTAATTGCTAATTAGCAATTCATATATTTGTGTGCATTGCCTTTTTACAAATTATTATTATTTGTTTATGCCCACTTCAGCCAGATGTTGTAAGGCCCCTTTCACACTGGAAATTAATTTCGAATTTTATGCAAATTAGTTCCTTTCACAAGAAAATTTCTAGTGTGAACAGTCAACTTTCGAAAGAAATAAATTTTGAAATCGCAATTTAGAACATTCTATTTTGCGAAATTTTGCAGAAGAAATTTCACTTATGGAGCGCTGATTGGTCAGTCGGCTAGTGTTTATAAACATCGAATGAAGTGTCTATGTTATTTACATATGGCTTTTGAAAGTTTTATTTCGAATGTGAAAGTGCTTACTTTCAGAAAAAAATTTCCCAATTTTTATTATTATTATTCACATTCAATAGCAGGCTCGAAGCCCATGCAGTAATATACAATGGAAAAAATATAGCAGATAAAAACTAAAAGTTAAAAGAGAATGTTACGCCACCTTTTAAAAACAGGGGAACTAACGAGAAATAGAACTTCGATATCTTGCATTATTGATGGCTGATTGTTTATATTGATGTAGTTTGTGTTTTGTATTAACCTAGCTTTATTGTATATTTCGGTGATTCTTCTCCTGCATTGTGATCTAGTTTTCTCAGTACAAGCCAAGATATTGGCTGGCAAGAGCATCTATGAAATGGCATATTCAGCGTCATGTGAGACTTTAAGGTGCGGTTTTTCCACAGCTAATTAATCTCCCGTTAATTTAATCCGGCGTTAAATCCGGCAGATAATGATCAATTTACTCAGATGTCGTTTTTCCGCCAGCAGTTCATCAATTAAATCGTCCGTATTTAACGCCAGATTAAATTAACGGGAGATTAATTTGCTGTAGAAAAACCAGACCTAAATCTTAACTCAATTAATTATAGTTAATGTCATGTACTGTGTGGTCTTCATGTCAGGATGAACATACTGTGTCAGGAATATCCACTGGAAATGTTTGGCAGCTGTGTGGCTAGCCAAGGTGATGATGAAAATGGCCATATAATTGTTGCTATGTAATGAAATTATGTTAATAATTAAGGTGGCATTGTATTTAAAAACAATTTGTTAAACAAGAAGCATTTGAAAAATGTTGGGCCCATTTGCCACTCGAGCCGCCGCACGCCCATTCAGCAGGTGTCGCTACCGGTACTGTCGCGCGCCGCCTGCGCATCGATGTCCACGACAACGACAACGCGTGACAGGGGACCGCTATGGCCCCATGGAATGGGCCCAACAATGACAGCACAGTACCTTTGTAAACAAGATAGGGGGCATTTAGCAGTCTGTCCCGTGCTGGTGGCGCAGCAATGGTGCATGCCAGTGCAATGTTTACTATAGGATACTAAGCAGCGGTGCAGTTGTGTCCATTGTGTCGAGTGAAACGTTAAACCTTCCACACTAACTAACTGACATGCTTTACTGTTTTACTAAAGCATTCATGCTTTACTGTTGTTCTTTGTAACCCGTGTACGATTTTATAACAAATAATAAAAATAAATAATATGCTGCATTGGAATGTCATTAAATGCAAGTCAGTTGATACGGAAGTAATGTTTTTATGTCAGTCTATTTCCTTGATTTAATACAACTAAAGTTCCTTCAAAATTCCGTTTCTTTGGGGATTTTAGTCTTTATGTTGGTTGTTGTAGGTTGACTGTCAGTACCATGGCCAAGTAATTGGCAGGAAAGACAGCAAAGACCTTTGCTAATTGAATAGATCGTATATATCCATAATGCTGGGTCGACAGTTGCCACACTGCTATGCTGTCGTTTGTTAGTCATTCATTATCCAGATTATTATGCAGCATCTAGAACTGTAATCTTCATTATTTGTTTCTTTGCTGTGGCAATGTGTGTATGTTACTATTGAATATTACAACACAGCCTGTTACCAGGGTACCCCCTCTGTACCTCATGCAGATACCAGAGCCTAATGCATCTATAAACATTGGGTGACTTATCTTTCCACTTAAACTAAGTTTTAAAGTTGGTCTTGGTTTTAGACCAAAGTCTAAACTGGGCCCAAAAATCCAGTTTTGTCCATAGCTCGGATTGTTTGGTATATACTTTTCATCAGTAGCCTTCCGTTACTCAATAAACATATTCCAGAACTTTTCAAGCACTTTCAATGACCACCTTAATTTTCAAGTACTTTCATGGCCTTGAATTTGCAACTTGCAACCAAGGACCAGGAGGTATGCCCTATAATATGTGTTACAAAATACTTTGTATGACTGCCATTTATTACAGTTGTTATGTATTATAACTGCAGTGTATGAAGTGTTACAAAAATATTGTTGTGAAAAAATGCACATGTTTACAAATATTTAATGCTGTTCTTTCGCAAGTCCTCTACTGTAAAAGGCAATCTTTTGTCAGCTAAGGTTTTCAGCAAATGAGCTTTACAGTTTCAGAATATTAATCAACTTGCCAAAATCTGATTATTTTCATTGTGGCATCAGTATCAGAGTAGATAGCAGCTGTTAACTAAGTAAGCAGTTATGGGCATAGATGTAAGCATATATAGTTACAAAACACAGAACGAGGTTGTTTTCATACGCATAGGCGCCGACTCCACGGGGGCAAGGGGTATTTTTGCCCCCCTACTTTTGAAAGTAGGGGGGCAAAAGTATCATTTTGCCCCCCTACTTTCCGGCAATTTCAACATTAATGTTTATCAGAAGTCGAATGTAATCAACTCAGTGAAACCATGTAGGGCCTAGTACTATTGGTCACGTGCACTGCAGTGCAATAGAAATCCCTAGTTACAGTTACAGTTTAGTTACTATCGGTAGTCGAGTACCACTTTAAAAATATTTCAGTTTGTACATCTCTGAAATAATATGTACATCATATGCATAAATATTCTAAAAAATACGATTAAATATTCTATAGAAAACTTGTAAACATAACTGTATTTAGATTTACTGATTACAAAATAAATGGATAAGTTTGTGGTAAAGCGAGCTCGTCGCGACGAACAAACATGTCTGACATTGCCGTGTTGCACCTCAATAGCGGTGCCTTCCTCGACCTCGACGACGGTCGTGCCCACCGCGTCCTTAACTGCAGGGCCATCGTGTACCTCGTCGGCCGACGTGCCAACCTCCACCTCGACGTCAAGTTCACGAGGGTTTATAAGCGCGTGGCTCACGATATATCCATGGCTTTTGTACAATGAACAAAACGCGAGAGCATACTGCCGCATATGTAGAGACGCTCGAGAGAAGCACTTGCTCGATGATTCCAAGTGTCAGAAAGCTGCATTCATTGATGACGGGTTTAGTAATTGGAAGAAAGCTGTTCAGCGCTTCAAAGGGCATGAGCAGTCTGACTGTCACAGAAATGCCGTGATGAAGACAGCCTACACATCGGCTGGTGTTAATGTCGTAAGTGGCTTGTCAAAAGCGAAACGTGAAGAAATGGCAGCGGCTAAGTCTGCTTTGCGGAAAATTGTGACTTCGATTGTATTTCTGGCAAGACAAGGCATCGCGATCCGTGGCAAAACGGAAGAGAATTCAAATTTTCGTCAGCTGCTATCACTGAGAGCTGAGGATGCTGACGATCTGCGCTCATGGCTTGCCCGCAGCCAGTACAAGTGGGTATCGCATGATATACAGAATGACATTCTGCATCAGCTGTCAGATAGCGTTTTGCACGACCTGATAATTGGTATCAAAGCGGCAGATTACTATTCTATAATGATTGACGAAACAGCGGATTGCAGTCAACACGAACAACTTGTTATATGTTTCCGGTACTGTGACAATGAACTGCACATACATGAAGTTTTCACTGGATTCTATGAGCTTGCTCATCAGGATGCTGCTACATTATTTACTGTAGTCCGTGACGTCCTGTGCAGATTCAACCTCGACATACATAGGTGTCGGGGACAATGCTTTGATGGTGCAGCGAACGTCGCCGGTTCATTGAATGGCGTACAAGCGAAACTTCGAGACGTTGAGTCGAGGGCCTTGTTTGTTCATTGTGCCTCGCATTCAATAAATCTCGTTGTACAGGATTCCGTATCGTCGATACCGGCTTACCGCGATGCATTCAACACATTTGGAACATTAATTGCGTTTGTGAGGGATTCGCCTAAACGCCTGCGCATATTTGAGAGTCTACAACACACTGATGCAAAGGCGCTCCGCCCGTTCTGTCCCACCCGATGGGTCCTACGGGAATCTGCTCTGACAGTCGTGAAAGTGAACTACTTGGAGTTATGGCGCTTTCTGGACGAGATTAGCGCCAGCGATAAAACTGATGCGGGTGCAAAGGCGGCTGGCTTCTCTTCGCAATTGAGCAAATTCAGTACATACTTCAATCTTGCAACATTGGTTCATATCTTCAATACGTTGGGAACGGTTAACCAGGCAATGCAAGCATCAAACTTACATCTACAGCAGGCCAGCAAGCTCCTCAGCAATCTCAAAAGTCTGCTACAGAGCTTCAGGAACAATTTCGGTGAAATATGGAAAGCTGTCACTGACGAAGCTTGTGTACTTGGCATTGATGCCCCTGTCATTCCCCGTACTCGGCGAGCGCCTCGCCGTCTGGACAGTGGACCGGATGGTCACTCGTTCACTACTCCCGAGGAATTTTACAGGCAAACATTCATAGCGCTGATTGACACGGCATTGGGTGGTATCGAGGGCCGGTTCTCATCTGACACTTGGACGTTTCTGGCAGAAGTGGAGTCTGCGCTAGTTTCGCAACCGGTGACAACAGCAGTTATCAGTGACTTCTACGGCTCCGATCTCAACGGTGATCGCCTCGATTTACACGTCTCAATGTTTCATGATTTGATGCGGCAGCAGGGCAAGACGGTGACAAGTTTAGGCGACATCGTTGACATTCTTAAAGCAGATGCGACGATACGGGTACTACTGCCAGAATTAACCACTGCCGTGCGTCTGATACTCACCATCCCTGTCACTACATGCACAGCGGAACGATCGTTCTCGGGACTGCGAAGACTAAAAACATATTTACGGTCAACTATGTCACAGTCACGCCTTAACCACGTCGCAGTGTTGAATGTCCACAGGGAACTCTTGGATAAAACTGACATCGACGCTGTCATGAACGATTTTATTGACAGATGTCCGGTCCGAAGAAATACATTTGGTAAATAGTAAGACTGTAAGTTTACTTATCTTGCTTCAATTAATTACCTAGAGACAACAGTGTACTAGTAGTGATTGTTTTCAACGTTGTTAATCTAGGGTCATATTATTTGAACAATGAACAACAATGAATATTTGAACTGAGCGGTTGTATTTTAGTCGTTTTACAAAAAAAATGGAAAGGTTTGCCCCCCTGACATGAGTCATGAGAATTGCCATCTCTGCATACTACAGCAAATCATAACAATAGCGTATGTCAGTCGTACACACAATGCCTCTCGCAAAGTCACAACTGGTTAAAATACACGAAATTTCTTAAGTTGATTCTCACGAAAATTATTAAAATTGTTGTCACGAGATGCCAGATTTTAAGGCTAAAATGCACCAAATTGCGTTTGGCGGCCGGGCTCCGCCCGGACCCGCTGGGGGAGCTTGAGCGCTCCCCCAGACCCCCTAGCCGCAATGAAGGGGCCCTACTTCTAAGGGGAGGGGAGGGAAAGGG
>Ga0209782_1000492_pt1 | contig 17284 bp, 4 predicted proteins | sample WorMetmaBAHAMAS1_FD_187390 | JGI IMG/M metagenome (GOLD analysis project Ga0209782, IMG submission 187390) | Marine gutless worms symbiont microbial communities from Max Planck institute for Marine Microbiology, Germany - Inanidrilus... | ecosystem: Host-associated > Annelida > Digestive system >...
GAACAAGACTGCTCCAACTAATTTGATGGACTCGCTTACTGCCTATGCAATGCCCTCTGCAGATGAATCCAATCACTCAGCAGCTGGTGTGTTTCATCTGCAGAGGGCATTGCATAGGCAGTAAGCGAGTCCATCAAATTAGTTGGAGCAGTCTTGTTCAGTGTTCATTTTTTAACTTTCTTTTTTCTTGTTTGTCATCATTTATGTATAATTTTGCCTTATCGTCTTTTTTCTGACTGTTCCTTCTAATATTGTGTAATACCGTATACCACACTGATCGTTAAGCCATTGCTTATGTTTTCATTATGGCTGGCTTATTACTGTATGTGGCTAGCTGTCCGCCATCCAATTTAAGCCAGCATAGCTGTAGCTTCGGAATAGAGCAGCTTAAGTATTTGGTCTAGTGCGCCTGACTCTAATGACTTTATGAAATACAGTACATACTGAAAATAATTTGATTTCATTTTTTTTACAACAGTGGGCACTACAGCAATCCAAAATTAGTTTGCTTGCTGACAGAAGGCCTGTCATTTCTGGCTTACGTTCTTTGTGCTGTCCCAAATTAATGAGTGCATAAAATACAAATGCCTTTCACCCAGGTACTGCTACTGCTAACTAGAAATACATAGCAAAGCATAGCGTGCAGTCATCCTTTTAGGTTATGCTATTCATTTTCTGTTGCATTTATTTAATAGTGTTGAACTGTGCACGTTTTCAAAGTGTCGTAGAAGTGATGCAGTTTAGGAGTGATGCGATTTGTGGTTGTTTTTGTCAGTTTGGAATGAAACTTGGATCGGTGAACAGCAGCTTGGCTCACACAACGATCCAGCAGTTGTGTCATCTCATGTCGACAGCGACAGATGTTGACAGCATCAAGCAGCACTTGATTCAAGTATGCAACATTGTGCGGCACCTGTACCGTGGAAATGACGAAATCTGCCAGGTATTTAGATCACTTGTGACAGAGTGGCAGTTACTTATGAACTCATGCATAGTTACTGCTTACTACTGAGAGGGTTGTCAGCTAATTTCATTAATATGAGAAAATCACTGCCTGCAGTGTAGTCACTAATGTCAGAATGCATTAATTATTACCGCCTCATATCTCGGTTGTCCAGAAGGAAGGTATATACCAGAAAATTTCACTCCATGATTTCATAGGTTTTATGGTGATATTTTGCAAGACAGATTAACCAACAGTACCATGCTCAGAATGGAAAAATGGATTTTAGCATAAACAGGGAGTGTGTTTGTACATAAAAATATATTTAAAATATATTTTGAAAATATGCTGTCATGTACAGATATTTTATAAGTTTGAAATGGGTGAGAAATTGGGGTGTGCCAGTGCTCGATTGTATTATGTACTGATTGTTGCAGCATATATTGCATGTTTTTTGGGTTAACTATCCATCGTCTGTTAATAGTGGCTGTTCTGAAGATTTGTGCTTTTTTGATGAAAACGTACTTGATGTAATCCAGAGTACCTGTGACAGGTTATGATGGTGACAGTAGGTTGTCGAAAGACCTGGTACCTATAGTACTTAGTGTGTAGTCCTGGTGAGGACTCCACTGAAACAGTTGAGTGGTTTCTGGTGTCTGCCTGAATATCAGAATCCTTAATTACATCTTATCACCTTTCTTACCCCTGTGTTGCTTGTGTTAACATTTTAACCTTGGGGTGTCACATGTGGATGTCACACTTACAACTGTGCAACATCTGTATACGGGTAATGTTGCTGCAAAAATTGCGATGATGACCTAACATTGACCTTCAGCTGCCGTATATTGTTTGATTCACCATTCAGTTAAGGTGACTGTCATGTGACTGCTTGTTTAACCAATCAACATAGGACCTCGTAGTTGGTCATACGACGATTTAAAATATATCAAATGATGCCTCAGCATTTCGTTATCGACCGCGTAGCAGGGGAGATAATATGTTTGGTAGCGTCTACGTGTGTGTGTGTGTCCGTCCGTTTGTCTGTGGACGCTCTGCTGTTTGAACCATTTGACCTTTCACCTTGATTTTTGGCATGAGGGTCGACCTTGACCTTGGTTAGCCTGGGATTGTAGGTCAAGGTCAAACAGTGAAAAGTTGTGTGTTTGTTTATGCTCTTCCGTTTGAACCAGTGGTGCGGAGCAGGTCGATACTAAGACTCGGCTTGCCGAGTTCAGCCAGTGGTAATCGCGAATGACCATTACCAGTCAATTGGAATTGTCTGTTTGTCAGTAATCAGGGGTCGTTCAAAGTGTTGCGCGTTAGCGGTCGATCAGCTTTAATCTTTTACTGCACTGTCATTGTTGTGTTTAGGCCTGTGCGTCGGCAGTGAGGCGAGTGTGTGCTTCGCTACATCTCAGTCGTGGAGAATCTGATGAATCTTTAGACGGTGATTCCGCAGATGACGTAAGCTCAAGCAGCGATGTATCTGACGTCAGCTCAGATCAGTGCCGCGACCTACTGGAGTTGATCAACTCACTGTTGTCTGACGTCAAGCTGGAGATCGATTCAGAATCTGAAAATGGCAAATTGGTTGATGGCTGCACCAGTGCTGCTGTTGACAGGTGTGCCGACTTTCCTGCCGATGGATATTACAAGCAACAGCTTGCAAAAGATGACTGTCAGTCACCTGAAGCAGACACAGTGACAGAAACACCAGCTGACGACTGTAAACTCATAAATGCTGCATTTCCTTGGAATTGCCAGCTGCCAGAGAAAAATGTTGATGGTATTTGTAGGACAGTGAAAGAGGACAACATGAAGAATTCAAATTCGGAGAATATGTCGCATGAAAAAGCAGTGAAGAGCAATGACAGATGTGGAAAGACACTTAGAGTGGTAAAAAACGATGTAAATTCCTCGGCTGTGGAACACACTACTGCTTTTAGTACAAAGAGCACTAACTCGAATTTTATTGAAGAGTGTGTTAGTGATGACGACGATGATAATAAACTTATAATAGAGTCATGTGGCAAAAAAGCTGGCCATGAAAATGTTCATGATGACAGCACCCAAAGAGAAGCATCTGAAGATGCGGAGTCTGTCAAGGCTGTAGTGGCAAGTGAGCCATCAGATGATGTGCTTTGGAAAGAAGGAGATATCGAAGTGCGCCTTGAAGTTGGCGAAGACGATTCGTCTAACTCACCGCCGTGTGCTGACAACACTGGTAAAACGAGTGATCCTAGTCCAGAAGATGATAAGAGCGATCGGCTTGCGAGCAAGTTGCCGAGAACGAGTATTAGAATTTCTCTGTCAAAGTTAACAGCTCACGTTACTGGAGAAGATGCAACGGAGCCGCCTTCTACAAATCGCGCATCACGTGTCAAGAGATCAGTTGGTCGCCGAGGGCAGGTCAGAGGTTTTCATCCGCAAAAGCCGAAGTTACAGAAAAATCGCACCACAAAACTGCAGCAACCCAGAGATGATAGTGCCAAAATGACAAAGTTGAACAAGACTAAGTGCAGTGTGACCGCAAAGCCTAAACTGTCTCACAACACAACTAACGTAGATAATCAACCGGAGAAGAGACCCCGGGGCCGTCCAAGAAAGAAATCATTGCAGCCAGTGGAACCAGTGTTCAGTGATGCAATGAATGGCATCTGCACCAGAAGAAGGCACAGTGCTTCTGGCAGCAAACGTGTTTGCACTGAGACCATGATCGAGTCGGACGTTAAGTCAGTGTGTAGAGATTCCACAGTAAACAAGTCAAAGAAGCGTCGTGCCAGTCATGCTGTTGAGTATATCGATGATGATGCTGCTTCATCGCCACGTCATGCTGGTGATAAATCCACTTGTGTTACTGCAAAGAAAAATACCAGCCGTGCCTCTCGCCTTCAGGAACATGACGGCAACTCGATTGGTTGTGCTATTATCGACTCGAGCAGTCAGCCGGCGTCTGACAAAGAAAATGAAAAGTGCACAGCACTTAATGATTTGAGTTCTGATTCAACACACAGTTTAACAACCAGAAAGCAGATAGCTGGCAAAAAGCGCAGAAAAAGTTACTCGGCTACATGTAATAGGAGTGATGCTAGTACACCTGTTGATAGCAGTCTAGCTGAGAGTTTAACAGCAGACAGTGTGGAGGATGCGTGTGCAGATGATGTTGTCTCCATAAAGCGGAGTAGAACTGTCAGCAGTGTCATTGAAGATCCATCTTTGGACAGTGAAGAAAGGTTGAAAATGCGCTGCACAACTGAGGAAATCTTTCGGCAGATTGGTCGGGATGGCTTAGAATGTCGTTTTTGTCATCGTGAACTGCGAACCAGGACACAGTTAATACAGCATGCCAAAATGCAGTGCCATCTCCAGTGTAAGTCATCACCAGTCAGCGATACCGAGTCCTGTGCTGTTGAGACCAGAAAGAGACACTCGTCTGAAACTGAGGTTTGTACTTTGCAGTCGGATAATCAGAACCAGGTTCATGCTGAGTCTACTGAAGCTAGCAGCGATGGGGATGACAAAAAGAAAACTATAATCCAAGTTGATACAATTAATGGTGTTAACGTTAAGAACCGCATAATAGAGATTAGCCCGCTGATCGAGAAAATGGACGACAAAATAGTGAATACTGAAGAAGACACGAAAGAGACTGCTGAACAGTCCGATGATAAGCCGGATAAGGCCGATGTTGGGGTTGGTGATGCTTTGGCCGACTGCGTGTGTGATGGCTGCGGTGAAGTCGTGCCCGACTGCTCGTGGTTGACTGCCCACATCGTGACTTGCCCGGGTCGGTCGGGAGCTGGTGATGAGACGAGCAGTGAATCGTTTCATCCAGATGCACCCGAATGGAACGGCGAACGAGACAATGTCTTGGCGCCGGAATCGGGGCTGGAACCTGCTGCCGACGAGACAGGTACTCAGCCAGTGGAAGTGGATGCAGCTAGCCTATTGCAGCTGTTGTGTACCGTCGAGAACTCGCTGCTATGCAGCGTAGCATCAGAAAACGATGTCGGCAGCCAGCCGGTGACAGTTGTCAGTGATAACTTGCTGCCAGAAAATGGAAACACCACTGTAACTGAGGCGGACAGTAATTACGAGGTGGGACAGTTTGGTCGTGAAATTGTTCACGATAGTGTTGCAATGTACGAGTTTGCCGAGTATCAGTGCAGCCTGTGCCCGGTGACTTTTCTCGACCGCACAGCGGCCATGCGGCATGCTACTGGCACAAAGGTGCATGCAGCGTGTACTGTGGTACGTACGAGCATATACTGCTGCATGCAGTGTGACATGCGCTACCGGGACCAACAACTGATGTGGTACCATGTGACTTACATCTGCCAGCAGTCGGAAGCCGCTGCTGTGCCTGCAAGTGAGGTGCACCGATGCTCGTGGTGCTCAAAGCAGTTTCTCACCACAGAATACCTCAGTCGGCACTGTCACATTCAGCATTCCACTGAACTATCGAGTGTCGACTCACAGATGACACTGAGAGAACTTGCAGTGGCCACCAGCCAACAGTCGGCAATAGGAAACTCTGATGCCAGCAACTCTGAGACTCAGAAACAGGTATTACAAGCGCTTGCCCGTGCCACAATGCGAGGTGGTACAAATTCTAGCCCGAGAAGCAGGAAGGAAGCTGCGTTGTTGCGATCGAAATTAGTTATTGCATCAGACACGCTGCCAGCACGCAGGACTGCCAAGGGAATCGTGTACAAGAACGTTTTCATGCAGTGTATCGTCAGCTATATCTGTTCGAACTGCGGTCGTGATTTGAGCACCAAGTTGGCTAAACGTCAGCATCGTACCGCGGCACCAGATTCGTGCTTCGATTCTGGACCAGGTGGCCGACGCTTGTTCACGTACGTTCGGCACTACTCGTATCTGTGCCCGTACTGCAACGAGCGGTCGGCGACACAGAAGGCATGCCGTGCGCACCAGCTAGCCACCTGCCTGCCGCGCATGGGCGTCAAAACGGACGAGCTGAACCACAAGCAGCTGCTGTGTCCATTCTGCCAGCGCAAGTATTTCAATGTGATCACGTTAAAGGGTCACATGACGCTGGTGCACCAGATCAGTCGTGCTGAGAGCAATCAGCTGCTTGCTGGCATTACTGGCGCCAGCGAGGATGTCAGTGCAGTTACGCCACACGATATTGACAGAACGACAGTGAATACAGCATCTCTAAATGACAGCGGAACTCATTTGCAGCACGGTGCTGCCAGATCGTTCAACAACATAGCAAGTGTCGACTCAGTTGCTGATGATGACGAGGAGGACAATTCTGCAGCCGAGGATGATGACAGCAACAGCATCAAGAGTGAAAGTGCATCGCACGACAGTCGATTTGAAACTGTTGATCCCACCCTCCCACTGTTATCTTCTTCGATGACGATGTCATCCTCCATTCTCCGGCAAAACAACAAGCACCATGGCTCGTGCTCATCGTCAGACAGCAGCGACAATGACGATGATGGTGACATTGATAGTGACGATGATAAATCTGATGATGATGATGATGATGATGATGATGATGATAATTCTGTTCAGTCTTCAGTGTCAACACAGCATCGATTTACCATTGGCCGAAAACCAAAGCCAGTACTGAAGAAAAGTTCCCGACGTAAATCTTAATCAGTTGTTGTATAATGTGTTTGTTTTATACGGCGACTTGTTGTACAGTGTTGATACTAATTTATGCATTTTTGTTTGGCTTTGGAAGGAAAGTGAATTGTAAATAAGATATTTAATTATAGCTGTCATCACTATGGCAGTTATAGCTTATCAGCTCTGGGCATTGAGCTTTGCGAGTCAGCATTGCGTGTAGAGGATGGGCCAAAAATGCACATTTTTCAATAGACAATGTCAGTGCAATCATTGAAAACAACATTACGTAGTTTTCATGAAAATTTCTTGAAATTCACGTATTAAGGTTTGATACAGGTTTCGTCATATACAGTTGTTGAATATTCTGTGTGAATTAACTCAGTTTATACGTATATTAAAAGCGTTTCTTCCAAAGATTTGGTGATGCACTTTATATGATGTGTGAAATATAAGGTGATTTTTGTCACTATTGCTGCAGTGATCAGAAATTGTTTTTTTGTATAAACCTATTGAAATATTTCTTACAAGCCCTTAATTTATTGAGAGCTTACCTTGTGTTGTGTTGTGTTGAGTGCATTTGACATAGCTGTGTGAACTAGTATTTACTGTGATTATTGAATTTACTTAACATAACTGCCTTGAAACATCTTTGTAAGCCTACTTATTTATTTTTATTATCCATCAAAAAAATTTAGATGCAGATGAACTGACAGTGAATGATTGAAATGGTAAGTGCTTCTAACTACATGTTATTTATGTAGCTATTAACCAGTCACAAAAATAACTGCACTGTGTGTGCCTGAAGCAAACATTTTGAATATAGCTTGTGCTATAAACAGCTGTAATTATATTTTATGTATTTCGTTGATATATATACACGATGATTCATAATTACGGGAACCCTTGGTTTTTATTGTATAGTTTTTGAAGAAACAGACTCAAAGTGATGAAATTTAGCAGATATGTCTAGTAGTCAATACTGTTCTGTTAGCAAAACACATTACTGACGCAATGTATGTTTAAAGTGTCCACCTTTAGCTTTAATGCATGCATGAAGACGTGTGCGCCACTGTCTGACTGCTTGATCAATAATGTGCTGATCCATTTCGTCCCAAGCTGTCAGGATACGTGCACACAGTTCGTCAATGTCCTTGATCCGCTTCTTGTAGACCTTCTCCTGCATTACCGACCACACTTTGTAGTCAACCGGATTTACATTTGGGCCCTAGTAGGAATGAAATCTGGTGTCTCCATTTTAAGCAGCTCAAACTGTCTCACGAGCCCTATGACGTGACGTCACGTTACCGGATATTGCGTGGTAACGTAACGTAACGTGGATAAATTCAGCACCATTTCACACAGCATTATCTCAGGCTTAACCATGCCAAGTTTTATGGCCAAGCAACAAAGATATTCCACTTTTCATACGGGTTCCCGTAATTATGAATCAGCGTGTGTATTAGTAAGTTGCTAGTAGTGAAGGAAAATTTTATTGATAATTGTGATATTCTTGTATTTCTGATTTTCAATGATAAAGTGACAGTGGCATTAAGGTATAATGGGAAGTATTTTGTAGGTTTCTGTGCGTTTCATTACCAATTCTGTGATTTATTACAGTGAAGTATGCAGTGGACACAGTTACGATTATAAGTTTTATTGACTAATCCTAGTTTCAAATGCACTCAACGAGGATGCTGACAGTATGGTGTGGATGTGATGAGAAGTTTTTAGTAGATTTATATGCAAATCATTCCTGATCGCAGCAGCAAATGAATGGCTAAGATCTCCTCAGTTTCACATAATTATAACAAAAATGACTCAACTGAATTGTCAGAAATAACATGTTTGGTATGATAAGAACAAGCTAATATACAAAGAACATTTGACGGCTGTCTAAACACTTTATCTGAATCCCTATTTTTTGAGTTATCTGACTGTTTGGTAAAACCATTTTGGCCCACCCTCTAGGTAAGTTGAAGAGTCATGTTATGTAGAGTATTTTTTGTGTTTTTTTGCAACCATTGTTTTAGAGGTGTTTTCTCTGAGCAAGACCATAATGGTGTACAAATGTTGCAGTCGATATATGTTTATGTTAGCAGTGGTCAAGTATAGAAAAAATTGGTTTCATTTCTGAACAAAGCTTTTATTGTAAAATGTATACATCTTTAATCTAGACGTTATCACACCAAATATCTCGGTATATTTTGTGAATTATTGCACAGATCTCCGTGTTTTCTTAATTTGTGCTTCTTAATGGCGACATCTCATTTTGTTTCATGAAAATTGTTCCAGTAGCCATCATTTTTTACTAGTCATGATAGTTGATTTTGATCACTGATTGGCTGATTGTGCCCAGTCATTGATTGCATTAAAGAGGTAATTTCTAGAACTAATAAACACTGACATTTGACAGATTCTTTCAGATCTTGCAAGATTTTTTTTCCAGCTTTTAATGCTGACTGCAATATTCACCTTTTTTCAAACCTAAAATGGCGCAACTTTGGTTTTTTAATGCATTAATTGGTTGTAAAAGTATAATCTAGTTGAAATGAAAGTGTACTTAGGGACACTAATGCAGACAGTAATGCTAGATAAAAGAAGTTAACTGATTGTGTGCATACTTATGCAGATCACTTTAGTTTGAATGACTGCTTTTGCAGAAACCAAGTGATATCATAATGACTTATCAGGAAACTCATCTCCCACAATTTCCAAATTGTTTTCTGCCATATTATTCTGATGCGTCTAATTTGTGTTACTGCTACCTTTTGTCTGCCATAGGGCCATATGTACACGGTTGATTGCTGTAATACATGTGTCATTCATAGCTATCATACCACAGGTGATGTGATTATACTCTTTATCATATTTTATCTTACCTATCTAGATCTCATGGTGTTTGACGTGTTCATTGTGCTTATTGTTAAATCAGTGTAGAATGCTGGTTGCTGCAGCAACAAAGCTGTTGTTTGTAGTGCGTGTTGTTGTATAAGTGATTTTGTTGTATGCATCGTAGTTCACTGAGCTTTGTGTCTGTTACTGCTTTTGTCGGATGCATATGAAGATTATTTATGCATCATAAATACTGAAAAATACATTTTAAGTTGTTTTGCTACCACTTCACTAAAGCTTAAGTCAGTGGTAGACTGCTTTGTAGTGCTAAATAATTTAACTTATCGTGGTAAAAATTTTCTGTCAGCTGAATGTTTCGTTTTCAATTTCATATTAGTTGTGGATTAAGTGTGGTGATGGTTTTTTTACAATTTATTTATTTATGTGATTGATTAACATCAATGCCAGTGTTTTGGTTTTCTTTGTGTTGTTTGCTACATCTTGCTAGCAGTTCAAGATATTTCTGTTTAACAGTGTATTGTGTTGACATTCTATCATGTTGGCAATTAGTTTGTAGTTACTTTTATGTACAGTTGGCTTAGTGCTAGAAAATGCACTAGATGCCAACAGCAGGTGCATGTCAGTGGTATAACTTTGCTACAACAAAAATCTCCAGTTCTTAACTTGTGGTACCAGCTAACACAGAATACTGGCTCGTGTAATAGCCATAGAATGTTTGTCATCGTTATTGCCAGCCTGGAGTATTCAATTCTCTTATTGCCAGTGTTAAACTTGCTTGCACATATGGATAACTTTTTGTGAGTCTGATTTTTCTTTATAGGCCTGTGTTGAATTTTTCGCCACTTTCTGCAGAATGCTACTTTCGTTAGAATATCTGAAATGAGCAATTTAATGAGCAACTTTGTGTCTTACATAAGGATACATGATAGCTTGACCGTTACTGAGTGTGCACACTGTGAACGTGTACACTGCTGGCGGACTCTGGTGAATAAGATTGAGCTATGATGGAAATGTGCTCATTGCTCAACCTTCATTGTCAAAAATGTGCAGAAAAAGTGGTCGATGTGACATCACTTGAGGACATTCTAGTTAATAGTAATTGCTAGTTGATATGCACTTCTGTCAACCAGTTGGTCAGTAAGTTAAAATGACCGTGTATACTGTGTTTCGTGGGTGAATTGACTGTAGTACAGAGTCTCCACTCTTCAGTTGATCGCAGTTACGTTGGTTCTAGTGCAGTCACAGTTAGAAATAATGGAAGTCTTACATCAACTTATGGACTGCCTTGTGAAACTATTTTTGCAGTGGTTCAACAAATATAGCTTGACCACTCGTTGGTTTCTTGTTTGCAGAAAAGTCCTGTTTATACGAAGCTAAACTTGACCGAGTGGCAGTCATGCTGACAGGAGATCCCAGCAGTTGATTTGATGGCTGATTGTGGCTAACGAAAGCAGACCAGAATTTAAACTCTAGATAAGTGACATGGCAAGCCAGCCAAAAATTTTCCAGGTCCAACACCCACCTCCATGGGGAGCTGTTTTGCATGCGTGGTTCTGAACCCCCCATTTAACAATAAGTAAGCTGTCCTCTTTGGTAGCCCTCATACCAACCATTTTGATCTTTTTATGCTAAATGATTCCAGTCGTGGGAAATTTCCCATAAGGGTAATTTCTGGGTTTCAAGGGGGATTTGTACAAAAATTTATCAGACACAGACTGTTGAAATATTGATCTTTTGGCAGATTTAGCACATATTGTAAGATTTCCATTAGATTTAGTAGGCTACGTAGTAATTTCAGTGATTATCTAGTAGAGCCAAAATGTCCACACTGTATTTAAGCCAAATCTTGTGTGATGCATATGATATGAGAGATGATCGGCATGGCTCGCTTGAATCATGAGTAATACATAGTTTCACTGGTTAATGTCTGACAGTATTGGAAGGGGGAATGGCATTCTGTCACATTATGAAAAGGGTGCATGGGATGAAAAAGGCTGGGAACTATGAGTGTATGCATTTAGCTACCCGGATGTGCTAACTTTACTCACATGCACACATAACCCATGTGATAGCCAAACTGTTACCGCAGTCAGCTAAAAATTAGCAAGGCAGGTGCCATCGTAGGTTCACTTAGTTATTAGCTGTTCAAGTCGGGGAAAACATAGGGACTTTCACTCGAGGTCAGGAAAAACATTGGACACTTGATTATCTATATGAAGAACAAGGATATCACTGTACTTTTGCTAAATTGATCCTAATAATCTCATACGTCACATCTGAAAATTCTTTTCAGAGGATGTTTCAGAGGGAGGAGAACACGATTGTTTTTTCACGGAATCTTGTCATTAATGGTCAGGGAATATGGCATTTGATAGTAACGGAAAAGTCGGGGAATTTCATTGTTACAAATGAGTGAGAAACCCATGGTGTTCTTGTTTTTTATGAGGATTATAGGTATGATGACTTTAACAGCTTATAACTCAACAAGGGTTCTGCTGAGACCACTCTAGAAAACTAATAGGAAGTCATACTGTGTCAGTCGAAGCAACCATCAGCATGCTGCTCTAATGACCAGAAGTGCCCGAAATCTCCTGTGGCACCTACTAACTTTGGTGCTTGATATCTTGGCAACTCAGCTCTTCTCTACATTCGGGTCTTGTTTTATTATTGTACGTTGTTAGCAGAATGTCAAACGAAAGATTAGGTGAGTCATACGTGCATGACTGCATGTACTACGGTAGAATATTGCTGAATGCAGTTCTTTTGAGGTGTGACTTGTGTAATGTGGACAGTGATAATCTCATTCCAGTAATACATTGTGATGCGAGTGCACTACTTTGTCAAAGCCAGGCGTGTGTATCTCATTTAAATGTTTTTTTTGTGGTTGATATGTATTTATCAATGTCGTCATATCATTCTGTTTGCCGGTATTGTCGTTTGTCCGTAGTTGACTGATATTTTTTGTGCTGTTTTAAAATTTTGCACATTGCTGCTTTATTATTGTCATGTTATGTTGTGAACCATTGTTTTGTTTTGTTATCTTATGCTTATTGTACATGTTTCTGTAATTTATTGTTGTTATAGTCCTATAGTTTTATTTTCTATACAGATTAAAGTTTAACTTATTGCTTAAGCCTTCTAAGACCCAGCACACAGAGTAATGACGTCAGGAATGATTACTCTGGTTTGAGACAAGAGCTTGGGTATATAGTATTGTGAGTTTTCCTTTATTAAATATTTATTAAACTGAATCAATTACATTAGATCACATACTGTTCATAAAACTTGTTTGTATTATTTGTTGGCACCCCGTGCAGGTGCTGGGCCATAATGCACCCTAGAAGCACTAGATTTTGGTGCTATATACACTGTGAACCAAAAAAACAAGACACTAGACGTTTGTCCGTAACTTTGCCAAATTCTAACCGATTTTCAGAATTCTTTCACTCATAGATTCAGTAGTAAATTTGCAATAAAGTCATATTTTAGATATCCCACCATGCATTAGCTACACTACATTGTGAAATATTAAGGTCTGAAAATAGCAACTTTCTGAAACGTGTATTGTAATTAGAGATATAGTGCAAGGTAGTGTAGCTGCTCATTTAAGGTGTGGTGAGCTATCCAGCTATCACTTAACTATGTATTTATCGCTAAGTTTGGTAGTGAAAAAAAATAAATTGGCGAATGCTTGGCAAAGTTACATGCAAAAGGTTGATTGCCTTGTGTGCCCCGTTCGCCATGCAATGATCATGCTTAAAGATGAAAAACTGGCCAGATAACTTACCTATTATGAACAGAAACTGTTTTTGCTTTTGTTAGGTTACTACTCAGATTATTTTTGACTTCAGTGTCAACAAATATCAAACTAACAAGTATTTTATACAACTTTTTTGAGTGGTTGAGTCTTGCACCGCAGTTTGCTGCACTCAGTCATTAAGCACGTCAATTTTTGAACGTGGAGATTTTGCAAGCTAGTGTAGCTATGCAATTACGGTTTGGTGGAGTGTTTGATAATGTCCTTATTGCATATTTATTAGTGAGTTAGCCAGTGAAAGAATTTTGAAAATCGGTTAGCATTTGGCAAAGTTACGGACAAAATCCTAAAGACCTGTTTTTTTTGGTTCACAGTGTAGATTGTTTCTGTGTATGTTTACCTTATCACTTGCTTTCTTTTGCTTTTTGCAACTTGTTTCCTTTTTCTATTGCTTATATTTTCCTTTGTTATTTACTTCTTTATCTTTCCTTTGAGCATAGGTCTACTGCATTTCCAGGTTTCCATGCTGGATAAGAGGCGAGTAAACCTGGATTAAAAGTTTATTTATTAAAGGTTTATTTTACATTCATCAAACGCATAAATACTCCAATGGAGTAGTTTTGTGTTTGATGATTTGTATATCGTTGATTTAGTGGTTGTAGATTTAGTTTTGTGTTAGCCTAGGTTTATTGTATTGTGATTTTTTTTAAATCCTGGCTTAGCTTTTGATTTTCTCAAGAGATTGGCTGGGAAGAGCGTCCTCGATGTGACTAGTGTCGAGTGGGACGTTAAACCTTTACTCAGGTCCGGTTTTTCCACAGCAAATTAATCTCCGGTTAATTTGATCCGGCATTAAATCCGGCAGATAATGATCAATTTACTCAGATGTCGTTTTTACTCGTCGAACTGCCGGTGGAAAAACGACATCTGAGTAAATTGATCATTATCTGCTGGATTTAATGCCGGATTAAATTAACGGGAGATTAATTTGCTGTGGAAAAACCGGCTCTTAATGGCTGTTACTGTTTAATGATACAGTGATGGTGAGGTAACACCACTGAGACGTTTTTGCCTATCCAAATGTGCTAGTTGCTGTAAGCAGCAGTCTGCAGGCAGTAAAACTTTTCTCCAACTTAATCCTCCAGTTTTTCTTCTGTGATTGCCAGCTAATACGGGTTAGCCTAAATAATTGCCATAAGGTGGTTTTGAGTGTGTGTATATTTAATGGCTTTTGAGACTTTTGGGATATTTCTTACACTATCCAAGATGTCATCTAGATGTCAATATTCTGCTGGAATTTAAATGTGTGAAGTTTGGAGAAGTTAGTTGTTTGTATCATATAGATATATGCACATCTGTGTCTCATTAGTTTTTCATCTCTATGTATAAAGTTTTAGTATTTAATTGCTGATACGCCATTTTGTTTAATATATTACTGAGACTGATTGATTGTGCCATAGTTGTATATAAATATAATTTGTTAATAAAAATGCATAATTTTATGGGCAGAATTGGAAAATCGAGATGCAGCAGTCATTTTTTGTATGGCATAGCATTCTGAATTAGCTGTTTATGCACATCTTGGACATACAGTATGTAGTTATGTGATGTATTTTAGCAGTTTTAGGTTGTGTCTGTGACGTGATTATATGAACAGCACTAAAATTTCTGTCTTCATTGTATGCTGGAGTATGTAAACCACATTATTTTGCAAAAATGTTTTGGTGCAAAGTTCTGTAAGGTGTGGTTGTGTTCATGACTGCAGTCGAGTCTTGAACAGATCTGTTGAGCTGTAGGCACAGACATAAACTTAGCAGAACTCATATGGCAACAGTCAAAGTTTGGCTCTTGTTAATTACAAGTAACCTCATTTGGACGTAATTTCAATGTCACACTAGGCAGTCAACCAGTTTTTGTAGTTTGTTTAGATTTTCCATGTTATTTTTTGTTACTGTAGTTGGCGTGCTTGCTCGTTATGTCACTACTAACTGCAATTAAATAGAAACCACTGTATGTGTAGTATATTGCAGAATGTTGTTTTTAATATAAATCCCAGGCAAGTATACATATTCCTGACCCTTAGTCACTGGCAAATCACATTCTCCATATGTCCACAATTACTAACAGTAGTGCATTACTGATAACCAGTTGATCATTGTTTATTCAGCCAATGTAGCTGTTGTACAAGACCACATTAAAATTATCATGTACTTTATCCATATGCACTATGTCAATGAAAAAAAAGAGGCCAGTAGATTTTTTACAATAATTTTAACAGATTTAAAGCTACATTTATAATTTTTGGCATCTATGTGCAGTACAATGTTAAGACATCAACCATATAAAATTTTCCCACCACACAAGTTTTGTTTTGCTGCTTTATCTTTAAAGTAACGTTTGTGCAAAAATTTATTTTTTTGTCATACAAGACAGTCGAAAAAGCAACAAAATTAAAACATCAAGTTTAGTCCAATCTGCAAGCATATGAATTGCCAATTGATGCCAGTCAAAAGTGGTGTTTGACGTGACTGCCATCTGCACGAACACATGCTGTGAGACGGCGACGCCTGGCATATGGCTGCAACTGTGATTGAGTGGTCTATCTTAGCACATTCAGTTTAGCATTTTTGTTTGTCAAGAACAACAACACAACGTCACAACTACATCATCACGAAGTTAGAGTGGCTCAGATGTGGTGGTTAATTTGATAATATATTGAGTTGGCAACTGTCAGCATAATTCATGTACAAAAAATAGTAAATATCAAAATAAAAAAAAAATTACGACGAGAAAGCTACTGACCTCTTATTTTCGTGACACAGTGTAGTAAATTCTGCATAGTACCAGATACTGAAATTATAAAAAATAGTCTTTTAGAGTAATTTAGTAAGTCAGGGCAAAAGGTCGATGACATGCAGTTACATGCATTGCAGGAATGGGTATGCAGGTTGATTAGGACTGCTTAAGTTTCTAGTTGTATTTAGTAATGCTGGTCCATTCAAACTCTCACGACTCTACATGGTATCATTTTTTATTCCAGACAGCAAATAAATTACAAACTATACAATGGCTTAATATAGTGACAGTTACACGGAAATAACACGGTGAATTACATCTGCCAAGCACACACAAGTTTATATCTTACAATTATATGCTCATATATTACAACGTATCATTTTATCACTTAACCACGTCCTAAGTTGGTGTTAGTGTTAGTAGTAATAGCGCTGGTGAGTTGCCATAAAACAGGCAGTGGTGAGATGGCACAGGAGGCATTGCTCGGCAGTTCTGATCACATGAACAGACTGCGTCATTGCTTGCAAATGCATTACAGTAACGGTAACAGTATTTTAGTGTTTATTATTTAAGCCAAAATAGCTTAAGCAATTAGCATTACATGTACATACCATAATCTAATTACTTGCAGCAGTGCTACTACAGTCCCGAATTTGCAGCAAGCAAAAGAAAATTACACCAAACTACAGCAGGCAAGCAGAAGCAAGCATGTCAAAGATTGATTACAACAGTAAAAATGTAGTTATTACTGTCTGCTGTATCATGCATGCAACAATGGAAGAAGCCAGTTAACAAACACAAAGCTCAGCAAATGCTGAGATAGTGCGACATGTGACCAATAAATTGGGCACTTCTGGTTGTTGTAACTTGTATGCACCCACAGACGGTACAATTCAATTTGCAAATGTGGTTTCCCATTAGTATTGTATATTGATCTAATGTGTAGATTACTGCTGCTAAAGTGCAAAACACCACATTGTCTACAACCTGCTGGTATTCCTCAGTAGAATTCAGGATCACATGATACTATGATCCAGGTCGGATTTGGCATACAGGAAGCCAAGACAGCAATCTATCATGTCATGCCCATTTCCACTTTTTGTTGCACTATGTAGAGTGACCAACTGTCCTGGAATGACTGGGACTGTCCCGGAATTGCAGCTCTGTCCTGCGTCCCAGGCAGAAGCAATCCGGGACAATTACGTGTCCCGGAATAGGAAGTGCAGCGCTGATAATCGTAAAAGAACTCAGTTAATTCTCAGTCGATGCCACCAGATGTCAGCACCAAATTCAATTTCGGCTGCAGCTCCGACCCCGCTGGGGGAGCTTAC
>Ga0209782_1000493_pt1 | contig 17260 bp, 12 predicted proteins | sample WorMetmaBAHAMAS1_FD_187390 | JGI IMG/M metagenome (GOLD analysis project Ga0209782, IMG submission 187390) | Marine gutless worms symbiont microbial communities from Max Planck institute for Marine Microbiology, Germany - Inanidrilus... | ecosystem: Host-associated > Annelida > Digestive system...
TTCAGACCAAGCGTATTCTTCCAGAAGAGAGGGCTAAAATCTAGAATCAGGTAACGAGAAAAACGTGGCAATCGGAATGATTGCCGATGAACCCATCTACCCTATCACTTCAAAAATCACCACTACCGGAAAAATAATCCGGTCGCTTCAATTTATCCGCAGATTACACAGATTTTCACAGATTAAAAATGGATAATCTGTGAGAACCCGCGTAATCTGTGGACAAAAAAGATCATGTGACCTTTTGCGACCGATTTGCATTCATTCGCGTTCATTTGCAGCAAAAAATAAGGCTCTTCTATGGAGTGCAGATTGAAGGACCAAACAGATGTTATCGGTTGTTGAGAGCATCCGTATCAGCCCTGCACTGATGGATTTTGTTCGACTGCCTCGCGCAGTATCGTCAGCAAGGCCATCACGGATGCGTGCTTCATCTTCCAGGCCGCCTTGTTGACCACCAGCCGGGCACTGATGTCCGCGATATGCTCCAGGGGCACCAGCCCGTTGGCCTTGAGGGTGTTGCCGCTCTCTACCAGATCGACGATCAGGTTGGAGAGCCCCACCAGGGGCGCTAGTTCCATAGAGCCATAGAGCTTGATGATTTCCACCTGTTGTCCCTTAGCCGCGAAATGCCGCTCGGTGCTCGCGGCATACTTGGTGGCAATGCGCAACCGATCCGGACCCGGGTCCGCGTCCCGGACGCCCGCTACCATCATGCGGCAGCGGGCGATGCGCAGATCAAGCGGCTCGTACAATCCGGCACCCCCGTGTTCCATGAGCACGTCCTTGCCCGCTACCCCCAGGTCCACGGCACCGTATTGCACGTAAGTGGGTACGTCGCTGGCCCGGATGATGACCAACTTTACCTGCGGGCGGTTCGTCTCCAGGATCAGCTTACGGCTCAGCTCCGGGTCCTCATAGGGATCGATCCCGGCATGGGCTAACAGGGGTAGCACCTGCTCGAAGATGCGGCCCTTGGACAGGGCGATCGTCAGCGGATCGTTGAATTCCATATGCGGTATGCGGTCCGCTACCCCGGGATCCGGCGGATACGCGCCCCCAGGGTCGCCAGCTTCTCATCGATGTTGTCGTAGCCGCGGTCGATGTGATAGATGCGGTCCACCAGGGTCTCCCCTTCCGCCACCAATCCCGCCAGCACCAGCCCGGCCGAGGCCCGCAGGTCGGTGGCCATCACCGGGGCGGCGGTCAGCCGCTCCACGCCGCGGCACACGGCGACGTTTCCCTCCAAACGGATATCCGCCCCCATGCGCTGCAGCTCGGACACGTGCATGAAGCGGTTTTCGAACACCGTCTCGGTAACGGTCCCCAAGCCCTCGGCCACGCTGTTCAAGGCGCATAACTGGGCCTGCATATCGGTAGGGAACGCCGGATAGGGAGCCGTATACACATCGACTGCCCGCAGGCGCCTCCCCGCCATATCCAGCAGGACCCAGTCGGCTCCGGTCTCGATGTGGGCCCTTGCCTCCCGGAGCTTGATGAGCACCGCATCGAGCAGGTCCGGACGCGTATCCCGGCACCGAACGTGCCCGCCGGTAATAGCCGCCGCCGTCAGATAGGTACCCGTCTCGATGCGGTCCGGCAGGACCCGATAGCTGGTCCCCGCGAGCCGCTCGACGCCCTCCACCCGGATCGTGTCGGTGCCTGCGCCCCGGATTTCCGCGCCCATGCCGTTGAGGAACTCCGCCAGGTCAGTGACTTCCGGCTCCCTGGCCGCGTTCTCAATTACCGTCTCACCCTCGGCCAGGGTGGCGGCCATCATCAGGTTCTCAGTGCCCGTCACAGTGACCATATCCAACACTAGCCGGGCACCGCGCAATCGCCCCGCACGGGCGCGGATATAGCCGTTCTCCACATTCACTTCGGCGCCCATGGCATGCAGACCGTCGATATGGAGATTGACCGGTCGGGCCCCGATGGCGCAACCGCCGGGGAGGGATACATCGGCACGCCCACAGCGTCCGAGTAAGGGTCCCAACACCAGGATCGAGGCCCGCATCGTCTTGACCAGCTCGTAGGGCACCGCATAGCGCGTGATCTCCCGCGCATCCGCCTCGATGCCCCCCTGCTCCCTGTCCCGGAGGATTACCCCCAGGTATCTGAGCAGCTCCAGCGTAGTCGTGATGTCACGTAGCCGAGGGACATTGGACAGGGTTACCTTGTCGTCCGCGAGCAGGGTACCGGCCAGAATCGGGAGCGCCGCGTTCTTGGCGCCGGCGATGCGAACCTCCCCGTTGAGCGGCGTACCGCCGGTGATGAGAAGCTTGTCCATCGGCCGATTGCGAGAGAATGCCCGCCCTTGCCCGTCCGGCGACCTTGGCCCGCAGCGGGCCTAGGCCTCCCCGTTGTCGGCAGCAATCGGGTTGCAACACCTGTTCGGAGGTGGCGCCGGTGGAATCATTCGGGCACCGTTCATTGCTTGCCCCTCGCGTTCATTTTGCGAAGACGGCTGATTAGGCCATCGATACCCTCGCGGCCGATCTGGACGCCGAAGATCTTACGATAGTTCAATACTAGGCTGACATTATCGATTTTCACGTCGTAGACTTTCCAGCGCCCGTGCCTGTTGTAGAGCTTATAGTCGATCGGGATGAAGCCCGCCCCCGGCTCCCACACCTCGGAGGAGACCACTGCGGTGGATTCCCTGCGACCAGGCCTCTCCGACAGGTAGCGGATTTTCTGACCGGAGTAATTGAGAAGCGCCTTGGCGTAGGTACGAATCAGCAGTTGCTGGAAATCCTCGATCAAGGCCTGTCGCTGGTCCCCACTCGCCTTGCCCCAATGCCGCCTACCGACAGCAGCCCGCGTGATCTTCCTGAAATCGAAGTGGGGAACCAGGATTTCATCCACCAAATTGTAAATCTGGTCGGGATTGCGCTCGAGCACAGCGCGTTGACTTTCGAGCGCCGTAAGCAGACGTTTGGTGGTCTCCTTCACTGCCGCTGTAGCACTAGGACCAACCGCTGCAGACACATTACCCAGTAGCAGGAAACCTACGCATACTACCCACAGGCCTATGAGGGTACGATTGAACCTATTCACTCCGAGCTCTCCTCTGCCTTGTCGATCAGGGCGAGCGCGTATAAATCCTCTTGAAAACGAGATCTTATGGGACCTCTGCGCCTGTAAGCAGGAGAGGTTCGCGCTTGCGCCCCTTGCCCGGACTATGATGAGGTTGGGCAAAGCCCGTAGGATGCCGTAGCATAGGCGTCTCGCCTGTAGGCGGGATGCCTGCGCTACAGCGGCCGAACCGCTGTAAGGCTATGTTTTCGGAGAAGTTTATGCGCGCTCGTCCTGCCTTGTCGATTAAAGATGCCCACATAGCTGGTATGGGACACAGTATACTAGGATTCCTTGACGGATCCGCCTCGGAATGATGAATGATGAGTCCAGGTTCCGCGGGCGTGGGGAGCAGGAACTACGAACAGCACGAAAAACGTGCAAGGACACGAATTCACCCGCATGAGGATTCGGATCTTTGCGTACGGTTCGTGGTTTTCCGGTTTCCGTACAAAAATCCACGCCTCATCGGTCTGAGGCGATGCCTCGCTAGGGGGCGTTCTCAATTAAGCCAAATCCACGTAGCGTGGGCGCCCCGCCTGCCGGAACGCGGACGTTTCGCCGACGGGTGCAGGCGAGACGCCTACGCTACGTTCTTGGTTTTTGCGATGACCCGGCTTAATTGAGAACACCCCCTAGGCGCATAGGCTACGCTAACACCAGCCAGATCATCGGCAATGGTCGCCAACGTCTGCCAGGGATCACCGGCGGCCAGGCCCTTGATGTTGCGATCAGCCGCCGCGCACCGGACCAGCAGATCCTGCAGGTACTCCGTGGAGAGCCGCTTCAGTGCTGCCAGTACGCGGGACTGACGGGACTCCCACACCTTGTGCGTCCGCAAAGCGGCGGCGGTTCCGCCGCGTTGGGCGGCATGGGAGACCGCCGCCAACATCCGCAGCTCCCGGGCCAGGGCCCAGAGCATCAGGGCAGGAGCGGTCCCCTCCGCCGCCAGGGTGTTGACGATACGATGGACCCGGGCGCGATTCCCGTCCAGCGCCGCGTCCGTGAGGTCGAACAGGTCATAGCGGGCGCTGTCGGAGATGGCGCTTGTGAGCCGCTCCTGATCCAGGTCACCGGCGCCGTACAGGAGTCGGAGCTTCTCCACCTCCTGGGCCGCTGCCGGCAGGTTTCCTTCGATCCGCTCGCTCAGCAGCTCGGCCACGCCGGGTTCCGGGCGTAATCCCCGCTCCCGCAGTCGCTGTTCGATCCAGGCGGTCAGGCGGCGCCCCTCGAGCGGCCACACCTGGAGCAGGATACCGATCCGATCCAGCTCCTGAACCCACTTGGCCTGGAGTTCCCGGCGCTCCAGCCCCGGGGCCAGGATAAGCAGTAGATTGTCTGCCGCCGGCTCACGGCAATAGGCGCGCACCGCCTCGCTGCCCTCGCGACCGATGCGGGCCGTATCGAGCCGAAGCTCGATGAGCTTGCGGTCGGAGAACAGGGAACGCGCGGCAGCGGCGGCCGTGAGACGCCCCCAATCGAGTCCCGGCTCGTACTCCAGCAGTTCCCGCTCCGCGAATCCCTGCTCGCCGGCCGCCTCCCGCACTGCCGCGGCCGCTTCGCCGAGCTGCAGCGGCTCGTCGCCGTACAGCAGATAGACCGGTGCCAGCTTGTGTTTCAGGTTACCCGCGAGCTGCTGGATCTGGATGCGCATGCCATACCTTTGCTGAATGGTTACACAGCTTTTTTTAGCCGCAAATGAACGCGAATCAACGCAAATCGGTCGGAATCGGCTCGCCATCATTGGCGGCTCTTTATCCGATTGTGTTTATTTGCGTCCATTTGTGTTGATTTGCGGCTAACTTTTCCGTGAAGATCCTGCTCGCTCAATGTTCTCGGTAGCCCGTAGGGCGGGAAAGCGCAGCGCATCCCGCCGGAGTGCTGAGACGAAGCCTCGTTCGTTGTCATTTTAACCGCGGGCTCTTGTCATTTCGAGCGCAGCGAGAAATCCTTGTCCCGACGGAGGAGGTATCTTATGCGGTAAGAACCCCGGCCGGCTCAAGAGGATCTCTCCCTTCGGGGCACCTTGAAAAAGACAGCTCTCGTCAACAGCGTTCCTGAGTACTCAATAGGTTAACATCGCTTGACGGGTGAAAATACCTCTTTTTCAAGGTGCCCTTCGAAGGAATATTTGGCGCATCACTTCGATGCCCAAAGTCGACGATAATTTTCGGACCGAGCCCTAAACGGGTCTGCTGACCCGTATCCTGACTTTCAGTCCGTAGTGCTAACCCACCAGCTTTAGCTGGTGGTTGTTAAGTGAAGGATCAAAAAATCCGGATGTACCAAGTCTCGACGAAAACAGTCAAATCCTCCCAACACCTCCAAATAACTCAGGATCGCACTCCGATTTGCGTTCATTTGCGGATAGAAAAGAGGCGTTCCTACCACCTATAAATGTCAACACAGACTAGTGCAACGCGGCCCGGAGACGTCTCAGAATCCGGGCGGCGGCATCGCCGAGCATACCCGTATAGATCAGCTCGGTCTCCATTTGCTTACCGAGTTCTCGTGGACCAGAATCTTCGTAGCTGCGCTCCAGGTCGAGGGATTGTTGCGGCACCAACTGTTTTCCATCTGGGGTTACCGCATCGAAGGTCAGAGTATAGTGGAGTATCCTGGCCAGGATTTTACCCCCACGGTCCACGGCGACGACGCGGGAGGAGCGATTCTCACCACTGATTCGTATGGTCGTCCGGGCGTGCCGGGGCCCGGCGGCCAACTTCACCTGCGATTCCTGGAGTCGCCGGATAATCTCGTCGCGCACTGGCGACCCCTTTCGTGCCTCGACGAACACGGGACCGAGCTCAGGAGGAATCTCTACCTGACCCCCCAGCTTGAAGCTACAGGCACTGGTCACCAGCAGTGCCGTCAGGACAAGGCCCAGCGCCACCAAGCCGCGGGCAGCAAATTCGGACGGCAGGGAATGCTTAAATCCGGGGATGTTCTTTCTCATTAGTACTCCGTTTCATCTGATTTTTCCGGCTGCTATTTCGAGCAAAGCGAGAAATCCTTGTCCCGACGGAGGAGGGATCTTATGCGCTTCGGACTTTGCCAAGCCGAAGATCCCTCGCTACGCTCGGGATGACAGGGAGCGGTTTTACCATGAAATTTTTGGTGAAACGGAGTATTAGCGCGCCACCACATTGACCAGCTTGCTCGGGACCAGGATGATCTTGCGGACCTGGGCCCCGCCGACAAACCTGCGTACGTTCTCGTTGGCGAGGGCGGCCTGCTCGACGGCCTCCCGCCCCGCGTCCGCGGCTACCAGAATCTTGCCCCGTACCTTACCATCGACCTGAACGACGTACTCGATGGTATCCTGCCACAGGGCTGTTTCGTCCACCATGGGCCAGTCCGCATCCAGGATGTCCTCGCCGTAGTCCAGATCTCGCCACAGCTCGTGGGTAATATGGGGGGCGATGGGACCCAGGAGCCGCAGCACGATACTCAGGCCCTCCCGCAGCACCGCCATTCCGGCGGGGGAATCATCGAGCCGGTACAGGGCATTGACCATGGCCATACAACCGGAGACCACGGTGTTGAACTGCTGACGCTCGTAATCGAACCGGGCCTTCTTCAGGGCGGTATGGATCTCCCGCCGCGTCGCCGTGCTCCGGGCATCCGACGCACCGGACATCCCCGCGCCGGCCAGGACGTCGGTCTTGGTTACCGCTAGGGACCAGAGCCGCCTGAGAAAACGTGAGGCGCCTTCCACGCCCTCGTCGTTCCACTCCAGGGTCTGGTCCGGGGGGGAAGTGAACATGGTATAGAGCCGCACCGTGTCCGCCCCATAGCGATCGACCAGGACTTGGGGGTCCACGCCGTTGTCCTTGGATTTGGACATCTTCTCGAGCCCGCCGTAGGTGACGGGCTCCCCATCTTCCCTGAGTCGTGCCGCCACCAAATGGCCCTTCTCGTCCCGCTCCACCTCCACATTCTCCGGGTTGAACCAGTGCCTGCGGCCCGCGGCGTCCTCCCGAAAATAGGTCTCCGCCACCACCATGCCCTGGGTGAGCAGGTGCACGAAGGGCTCGTCGCAATCCACCAATCCTTCATCGCGCATCAGCTTGTGGAAGAAACGGGCGTAGAGCAGGTGCAACACCGCGTGTTCGATACCGCCTACATACTGATCCACTGGCAGCCAGTAGCGGGCGCGCTCGTCCAGCATAGCCGTGCCGCAATCGCTGGAGCAGTAACGGGCGTAGTACCAGGAGGACTCGAAAAAGGTGTCGAAGGTATCCGTCTCTCGCCTCTCGCCTGCGGCGAGATTCGAGAATGAAGACACCGTCTTCAGGGGCAAACCGGAACCGTCCACCACAACATCTTCGGGAAGACGGACAGGAAGATCGGTCTCCGACCGAACCCCACCGTCCGGGGTATACACCGCTGGAATGGGACAGCCCCAGTAACGCTGGCGGGAGACGCCCCAATCGCGCAGTCGGAAGTTTACCCGTTTCTCACCCCTGCCCCGCTGTGCCAGCCAGTCCGCGATGGCGTCAAAGGCCTCCGCACTGGTCAGGCCGGTGAATTGGCCGGAATCGACCAAAACACCGGGAGCCAGGAAAGGAAGCTGCCACGCTTCTTGCGCTCGTGAAAGCCCCTGTTTCTCGGAGATGATGACCCTCTTTATCGGCAGGTCATATTTCTTCGCAAACTCGAAATCTCTCGCGTCGTGGGCCGGCACCGACATGACCGCGCCCGTGCCGTAGCCCATGAGCACGAAGTTGGCGACGAAGATGGGAATCGGCTCCTCAGTGATCGGATGGATGGCATTGATACCGAGGGGGTGGCCCTTTTTCTCCATGGTCTCGAGCTCGGCCTCGGAGATGCCACCTTGGCGGCATCCTTCAATGAAGGCCGCCAGCTCCGGGTCGTTTTTGGCGGGCCGCCGCGCCAGCGGGTGCTCGGCGGCGACGGCCATGTAGGTCACTCCCATGACTGTGTCCGGGCGGGTGGTGTAGATCCCCAGCGGCTCCTCCGAGCCCCAGACGCCGAACTCCATGTACACGCCCTCCGAGCGCCCGATCCAGTTGCGCTGCATGGCGCGCACCTGCTCCGGCCAGCCGTCGAGCTCGTCGAGCGCATCCAGTAGCTCCTGGGCATAGTCCGTGATACGCACGAACCACTGCCGGACCTCCCGTTTCTCCACCGGCGCCCCGGAGCGCCAGCCCTTGCCGTCGATCACCTGTTCGTTGGCTAGCACCGTCCGGTCCACCGGGTCCCAGTTCACCGTCGCCTCGGCCCGGTAGGCCAGCCCTTTCTCCAGCAGGCGCGTGAACAACCACTGCTCCCAGCGGTAGTAGTCTGGGTCACAGGTAGCCAATTCCCGATCCCAGTCATAGCCGAAACCCAGCCGTTTGAGCTGGGTCTTCATGTAATCCACGTTGGACCTGGTCCATCGGGACGGCGGGATTCCGTGCTTGATGGCGGCGTTCTCCGCCGGCAATCCGAAGGCGTCCCACCCCATGGGTTGCAGCACATTCTTGCCCAACATGCGGTGGTAGCGGGTGATCACATCCCCGATGGTGTAATTGCGCACATGCCCCATGTGGAGGCGCCCGGAGGGGTAGGGGAACATCGACAGGCAATAGAACTTCTCCTTCTCCGGGTCTTCCACCGCCGTGAAGGATCGATTCTCTTCCCAATAGGTCTGCGCCGCGGCCTCGATCCGGCGCGGATCATAGTCGTTCTGCATCTTTTATCCATCCATAACCGGGTGGGTGAAGAAGACGGGAAACGTAGCGCCTGAGGGGGGGACGATGCAAGTCGGAGAATCCGTTGTCGCCCCACCCGGACGTTGGCAACCATCGGTGCTGGAACCTCGCAAAGACGGTGCCAAGCGTCCGATCGGCTGCATGGCCGTTCGAACTCGATGCCCTTAAAGTTAAGGCTCATGGCAGCGCTTGTAGTTGGGATGGAAGGGGTGGAGCTTGGCGGGATCGATCTTTCGCGGATAAGGGCGGTCCGGTCGGACGGCTTCGACGCTTGTCGCCATCGCGAGTATTAACGCGGTGAGCAGTTGCCGTGAGGAATTGGAGACGAACAACCGAGCCAGATTATCCTTTCTCTTGGAGAGCGCCTGGGCGAAATTCACCCGGTAGGTGTGCTGACGGTCGCGGTAGAGGCGATCGGCGATGGCTTGAGCGGCCCAGGAAAGGACCGCCGTGAGAAGGATTTGCTGATGTCCTCTAATGCCACGCCTAACCTAAAGCAAACTGCCAGCAGTACAGATATTGCTATTCGGGTATCGAACCTCGGTAAAGGCCACCAGATCTACAGCCATCCTGAAGATCGACTAAGAGGCCGTCTAAAAACCAACTTATTGCTCTTTAATGATAAAAAATCAGATTTTCTGGTGGTATAATCACTGTGAGCACTTTTATTTCGGATCCCACTATGACTCCTGAAAAGACTCAATCTCCTATCAGGTACCCGAGCGACTCATTGATGAAGAGTGGGAAATTCTCCAGCCTATTTTCGATGAGCTCGAGCCCTACACCACTGGACGCCCACGAACGACCGATCTTCGCGAGATCTTGAATGCGATTTTTTACCTGGATAAAACCGGTTGTCCATGGCGCTACCTGCCAACAGACTTTCACAAAAATCTGGACCGACGGTGGTTATTCCGGCCCGGAGCTTTCCGATTGGCTCTGGCATCCAATTCGGATGCCTGATCGAGGTCGTTACAAACAGGGTTTCTCGGCTTCCACGTGTTACCTCGTCGATGGGGGGTTGAAAGAACCTTTGCTTGGCTAGTTCGAACACGTCGATTAAGTAAAGGTTACGAACGCAAGCCAACTTCGAGTGAAGCTCAGGTTTATTTCGCATCAAGTCGCTTGCTTCTCCGACAGCTCTGTAATAACCAGACCCCTATAAAATGACCGTGGGGTGATAGACAGCCTCTAAAACAGTTGCTGCTTCCTCATTTGCGAAGATTGGCAGGTCTACAACCACAGGGAGTAGTGGAGATAAATGGACGTGTTGCGGCGCTTTTGGAGCTAGGTTCAGGGTTCAACCCAGAGTTTACGGGGCGCCAGAATTTTTATATGAATGCAGCAATACTCGGCCTTAGCCCTGAAGAAATTGATGACCAATACGACAATATTTTCAGTTTCGCAGATATTGGAGATTTCATTGAATAACCTATCAAAACTTTATTGACGAGGCGCTAGCGGTCGGAGACGCAATTTTTACGCAAAAATGCATGCGATTTTTGCGCAATTGATCGCCAGCCGGTGTCGTCGGCAAACACCTGCTTGGCGCCTTTCACACTGGCACGCAACTGCTGGTATTCCTCCCCAACCTCCGCTTGGTTGCGGCACATGGCGTCTTGCTGGATCGCGCTTTGAGTGATGGATACCCCGCACAGCTCGCGCAGGATCGTCGGCACCTTGCGCATCGGTACCCCGATACCGTAGTGCAAAGCATGGGGGCGCGTGAATACGCCATTCCCCACGCGGTACGCCGTCGCTCCGTGTTGGCTCGGATCGACTTGCGGGTGTTGCCCGCGGAGCGGGCGCCCACCCTGATTCGTAAGCCAGGGCGAGCGCGTATAAATTCGTATCTCACTCTACCGCCACAACCCACAAGTATCAATCACGATTTTTTCCTGCAATGCCTGTCGGGATATCTTCCGGAATGCCGTGTGCGGGACGAGCCCGAGCATGATGTCTGCCTCCGCCAGTGCCTCCTGTGCACCGCAAAGCCGGACGCCGGCGTCGGCCAATGGTGTCGGCAATGTCTTGATGTGGGGCTCAACGGCCAGGATATGTCCGCTCCCTTCCCGGGCCAGGCGCAGCACAACCTCAACGGCCGGGCTTTCGCGCAGGTCGTCGATGTCCGCTTTGTAGGCGAGGCCGAAGCAGGCGATGGTTGGGTGTCGGATGCGGGCGATCTCAGCGCGCACCTTGGTGACCACTGTCTCCGGCTGGCCGGTGTTGACCTCGCGGGCGGCGTGGATGAGTCGGCTCTGCTCCGGCGCGGAGTGGATAATGAACCAGGGGTCGACGGCGATGCAGTGTCCGCCGACGCCGGGACCAGAGCTCAGGATCTCGACGCGGGGATGGTGGTTGGCCAGTCGGGTCAGCTTCCGGACGTCGACGTCCAGCCGGTCGCAGATCCGGGACAGCTCATTGGCCAGAGCGATGTTGACATCGCGAAAGGTGTTCTCGGCGAGCTTGGCCAGCTCGGCAGTACGACTGTCGGTGATAAGGACCTTGCCGGCGGTGAACTCACGGTAGAAATCCGCGGCGACGGCGGCAGATACTTCATCGATACCGCCGACGATGCGGTCGTTGGCGACCAGCTCGTGGATGATGCGTCCGGGCAGGACGCGCTCGGGGCAATGAGCGATTCGGATGGTCCCCCCGGACTTGGCCCGGTGCTCGGTATGGCCGGCGATGGTGAGCTCCGGGCGCTCTTCCGCCAGCCAGCGGGCGACCTGCTCGGTGGTACCGACGGGACTGGTGGACTCCAGGATCACCAGGTTACCCGGCTCCAGACGGGGAGCGACGGTACGGGTGGCGGCCTCCACGAACGCCAGGTCAGGCTCATGGCCGTCCTTGAACGGCGTGGGGACGGCGAGGATGAAGATGTCCGCCGCGGCGGGTCGAGTAGCAGCCTTGAGGCGTCCGCTCCGCACCACGGATTCGACCAGGCCCTTGAGATCGGGCTCATGAATGTGGATACGCCCGGCGTTGATGGCCTTAACCACCGCGGGGTTGACGTCGACCCCGTGAACTTCGAAGCCCTTGCTGGCCAGGAGACCGGCAGTGGGCAGGCCGACATAGCCGAGCCCCATAACGCAGATCTTGCGGCCTCGTGAGTTACGCATAGCGGGCCCTCAGGGTGGCTGCGATGCGGGCCGCGGTATGCCCATCACCGTATGGGTTGTGGGCGCCAGACATAGCGCGATAGGCCTGTTTGTCGTCGAGTAGCTTGGTGGCTTCGGCCACGATGGTGGCAGTATCGGTGCCGACCAGGCGGGCGGTGCCAGCTTTAATGGCCTCGGGATGCTCGGTCGTATCACGCATGACCAGGACCGGTTTACCGAGGGCGGGGGCTTCTTCCTGGATTCCGCCCGAATCCGTGAGCAGGAGATACGCACGGTTCATGAGGGCGACGAACGGAAGATAGTCCAAGGGCGCGATGAGATGGATATTGTCCGTTCCGCCCAGCAGGCGCCGGACGGGACCCTGTACGTTGGGATTGAGGTGAACCGGATAGAGGATCCGGACGTCGGGTCTCCGGGCCAGGGTGGCCAGGGCCCGGCAGATGCGCTCGAAGCCAGTGCCGAAATTTTCCCGCCGATGACCCGTAACCAGGATGAGCCGGCGAGCGGGATCAAGAAAGTCGAATGGAGCCTCTACTCGATGCCGGAGCGCGGAATCGGTCCGCAGCCGCTGTACCACGTCCAGCAGGGCGTCGATGACGGTGTTTCCGGTGACGGTAATGCTGGTGTCCTTTACCCCTTCGCGCAGCAGATTAAGGCGTGCGCGTTCGGTGGGCGCAAAGTGCAGTTCGGCCAGACTGGCGGTGAGGCGGCGGTTCATCTCTTCGGGCCAGGGGGCGTGGATATTGCCGGTGCGCAGTCCGGCTTCCACATGGCCCACAGGAATGCGCTGATAGTGGGCACCCAGGGCCGAGGCCCAGGTAGTGGTAGTGTCACCCTGCACCAGGACAAGATCGGGGTTGCAGTCTTGCAGGACTGGGCGCAGACCGATCAGCACCTCGGCCGTAAGGTCGGTGAGGTCTTGATTGGGCTGCATGAGGTCGAGATCGTAATCCGGGCGGATGGCAAAGAGCTGGAGCACCTGATCGAGCATCTGACGATGTTGGGCCGTGACACAGACGCGGCCGGAGATTGTCTCCTCTGCCGCCAGTGCGCGAATCACAGGCGCCATTTTTATCGCCTCGGGACGGGTGCCGATCACCATGAGGACCCGCAGATACCTTGGCGCTTCCGGGCTGGGTTGTGTCATTCCATAATTCCTATACTCAATCCAATTATCATCAGTAGGCGGCCTTGCCGGTGAACCCACGCAGCAGGGTCAGGAACACGATCTTGAGGTCCAGCCACAATGACCAGTTGCGGATGTACCAGAGGTCATATTCGACCCGTTTCTCCATCTTGTAAAGGCCATCGGTTTCGCCGCGCCAGCCATTGATCTGTGCCCACCCGGTGATGCCGGGTCGCACTTTGTGCCGCAACATGTAGCCTTTGATCTGCTTGCGGTAAAGCTCATTGTGGGCAACCGCATGGGGGCGGGGACCAACGATGGACATGTGACCGAGCAGCACATTAATGAACTGGGGTAGCTCATCCAGGGAGGTGCGGCGCAGGAAAGCACCGAGTCTGGTTACCCGGGGATCGTTTTTTCCGGCCTGCGGTACCTCTTTTCCATCCTCGCAGACGTGCATGGTACGGAACTTCCGGACGCTGATCTCTCTTCCATAAATGCCGTAGCGGCGCTGCCTGAACAGCACGGGGCCGGGAGAGGTGGACTTGACGGCGGCGGCAATGACCAGCATCGGGACGGCAACGACGAGCAGGATGAGACTGGCGAGGATGAGGTCTTCCGCGCGCTTGACCCAGCCATCGACGCCCCAGAAAGGGGTGTCGTAGATGCTGACGAGCGGGATGCCCTCCAGGTTGGACCACCCACCTTGGGAGAGGCAGGTGGTGAAATAATCCGGCACCATGTAGACTGAAACCGTGCTGTCTGAAAGGCGTTCGATGATCCCGTTAATCTTCGAGCGGGCAGTGGTCGGCAAGGCGATGTAGAGGATGTCGAACTCGCCTCGTTGTGCCTGGCGCACGATACGTTCGACCTGGCTAACATCCTTTGCCGCTCGTTCCGAGACATTACCCGGCAGGCAGTCGACTTCTTCATCCCTGAGGTGAGCAACGAGGTCGAGACCCAACCAGGGCGACTGCTCGATGGTGCGGGCGAGTTGGTCGCCGAGACCCGAGGCGCCCCAAACGAGGGCGTCGCGCCTGTTCTTGCCCCTCGTGACCAAGTAGGAAAAGATGGCCTTTCCGATAACGCGCCAACCACTTAAAAAAAACGGCGTAGTCACCAGCCAAACACCGATGGTGATGCGCGAGTAAAAGTTGCTCGTTTTGAAGGCGTATGCCGACAACAAGAGGACGAAAAAGGCTACCGACCACACGAAGAGGATCTGGAAGAACTGGCGCGTGAGCGTCTCGCCACGCCACGGTCGGTAGACGCCTGTGACCTCGGCGATTGGAAGAAACACGATCACGGCAACCAATGCCGCCATGCCGTATCTCAGATCCCAACCGGTCCGGTACATAGTGACCGCTCCGACCAGCACTAAGCCAATGATCACCGCATCCAGACTTTTGGACAGCAAGATCAGCACTTGCCCCGAGCGAGACACACCGTGATTGAGGATTGGCTCGGTACCCTTGGATCTCAATACCATTGAATTAACACGTAATCTGCTGTATTTGCTATACTATTTCTCGTTTTCAACCACCACAAGGAGTCAACGATGGTTCTCAGGCCAAAACCGCTCCACCCCACCGCAACAGAAACCAAGTTAATCGGTCAAGTTTGAAAAAATTTATACGCCCCTAAAGGATTTCTTGTCCTCCGCGGAATTTGCCGACCTCGCCCGCATCCATCCCGAAGCTTTCACCCGCCAACGCGCGTTGTTGTTGCCTCATCGGGTGTCCATGCGGTTGAAGCTGCGTAAGGGCAGTATCGGCGACGAGCTCGACCGCTTCTTCGGGGTACTCCCGACCAACCGCTGGCCGATGGGGTCTCCCCTTCGGCCTTCTGCCACGCGCGCATGCAGCTCGATCCCCACGCCCTGCTGGCCCTCAGCCGACCATTGCTGGAAGGCTTCGAACGCGACTTCACCCCCTGGCTGTGGCATGGCTTGCGTCTGTTGGCGATCGATGGTTCGACGGCGCGTTTGCCGAACACCGACGATGCCGAACACCGACGATGCGATGGCAACCTTCGGTGCGCCACCTGAAGGAAGCTCAGTTCCGCTGGCCCGCTTCTCACGCCTGTGAAGATAGCGTCGTAGCGGTCCTGCAGGCGCTCCACCGCGCCCGCGGGCAATATGGCCAGGCCCTGTGCGCGGTCCGCGTTGGCCTGGGCGTTGGCCTCCCACAGCAGGGCGCTCCTGTCAGTGGCCCATTGCTGACTCGGGATCGTCTCGGCAATGGCGGTTAGCTCGCACGAGGGGCGTTGCAGAAGGCATGGAGACACTGAGTAACGCGCGTAGGCCGACCCGTGGTCATGCACCAGCACGCCAGGGAAGTAGGCCGATGGTTTCAGCCCGGCGGTGCTGAGCACGTGCAGCCAGTGCAGACTGCCGTTCACGCGCCCACCGGTCTCGTCGGCATGAGCGACCGGCGCGGTGAGGAGTGCACCGCGGGGAGTGCACCGCGGATGGCGGCCGCCACCGGTGCCTCCAGGTGGGTAGCGGCCACGGTGATGGCGCGCTGGGGAGGGTGCCCGGCGAGAGCGCAATCCCGGCCAGTTCCTGGAACAGCTCGGCGGTACCCTGGTAGGGCAGAAGTTGGGATTGGGTCAGGTACATCGCGAGCGCCGATACCCCCGGACCGTACTGGACGGTGGCCGTGACCCCTTCGGGGAAGGCACTGCGCTGTACCCCGCCCACAGGTATACAGGTTCCGCCCATGATGCGGTACTCGGTGACCGCGCGTTGGATCACCACCTCGACCACTTGGCGGCGCTCCAGCAGCACCTCAGCGCCAATCTCCGCACAGCAACGCCCCCACGCGCAAGTTCCGCTCAGCGGAATGGTGACACGCTGGTCAGGGTCCTCGATCAAGCGGCGGGTAACGCCGCGGCGACCCGCTTGACCTCCCGGCTGGCGTTGCGAACGCGGCGGCGGTTTCCGGAACGGTGAGTCCGAGGAGGGCGGCTTGCTGGAGTTGTGGCTATCCTGGGCCAGGCGTGCTTCTAGTCCTTGAATGCGCTCGCGCAGTTGCTCGATCGGCGCGGCTTGCTCCACAACCAGCGCACGCAGCCGTTCACGCTCCTGGACGGAGCTTTCCGGAAAACAGCTTGGGGCGTGCGGTTCAGGCATGGGATTAGGCTACACAGGTAGCTCTCACTTTGGCAAGGGGGCCTGAATAGTTACGACTAAAATATACACCTGTCGCAAATGTCAGAGCGAAGATCTCGTTAAAAATGGCCCAAATGCGTCCGGTAAGCTCGCAATATCACTGTAAAGCCCGTGGTGCCTATGGCGTACTTGAGCGCAAAGAACGCGCGACGGAAGAAAAGAAAGAACTCATTATAAAAGTTGGCTCTTTATGGATTCCAGACTGATCGAAGGGGACGGCACTTCGTAGCACTCTGACTGACGACAGAATAGGCAGTCTTTTCTCAACAACAACAGCAAGTTATACGATGCCACTTTGGCTTGCTGAGAAGGCGAATTTGCGCAAAATATCCTACCCGTCTGGAATCCATAAAGAGCCTAAAAGTTTATCAAGAGAGATCCAGTATGCGCGGGATTGAACGGACGTTTGGGGTCTTGCGCCGAACAGTGAGTGCTTGGTTTTAAGTTCTCCTCGGACTCGACTGCGCAGGGCATGTGGTAATAACTCGAACGACTCAAACCGATCAGCGCGCATTGCCGGAGACGCCGATGCAACACCGAACTCAACCGACTTTTTTAGCCAATCCAACTCCACTTTCAAGCGCCCGATCTCCTCATACAGGGACGCTGTGAGTGCCGCCTCACGAGCTGGCTTCGGTGTGGACTTGCCGCGTTTGGAAGCCTCCGGTAGATTCTCGATTGCTTATTTCTTCCACGCGCTAATTTGAACTGGATGCACTTGATACTGACTTGCCAATTCACTGGCTGTCTCCATCCCTTGGATGGCATCGAGGGAAACTTTTGCCTTGAATTCCAGACTGTGGAGCTTGCGTTTGTTAGCCATGGTTGATACCTCACCTCGCGGTTGTTTTCGCCTCCCTTTCTTAACTTACTAACCTGTCCAATTTTTGGGGTCCATTTCACCCAAAGAAGCCGGGACGGAAACCCGGCGAGGGTAAGTTCAGCCGCCGCGATCTACCAACCGAAGAAGAAATCACGCACCGAGTCCAAGTGCCGCTGCAAGGGGATCGCTGCCCGTTCTGCGGCAGTTCCAACCTCGGTGAGG
>Ga0209782_1000495_pt1 | contig 17252 bp, 15 predicted proteins | sample WorMetmaBAHAMAS1_FD_187390 | JGI IMG/M metagenome (GOLD analysis project Ga0209782, IMG submission 187390) | Marine gutless worms symbiont microbial communities from Max Planck institute for Marine Microbiology, Germany - Inanidrilus... | ecosystem: Host-associated > Annelida > Digestive system...
TGCAAGGCTGAGTTGACCTAGTTGGCTTGTTACATACCGAGGTGGTATACCCGCCCAAAGACGGTCACCCATCCCAGCACTAACCGGGCTCAACGTTGAGTAACTTCGTTCGTGCGACGAACGACGTTACCACAGCGCTAAACCGCCAACCTAGACGTGGTGTGGTTATGCCCATTATAACTTGTACGACTGCTTAGGTTTCTCTACTTGTGTGTATGTCTGGACAGTAACATTTATACTTAATGATGTTGATCTGTTGTCTAGATATTTCACCTAGAACAGTTCTTTAATGTTCTCATATAAACATGTGGGAATCATGTAAGCAGTCGAACACTGTGTTACTTATTTATTTGTCTCTACTTCAGCCATTTTTTATCTGACCGAGTATTATCCAGATTAGAAGTGAGTTTGTTTAAGGTGGACATTTGAGACAGCATTTTTATAATTCTTTCTTAGCGTTTCAGATACGAGTACAAATATTGTCCGTTGTAGGCAAGCGTGTCGGCAAAGCGGCTGAGAGATTTTCTCAAGAATGAAGAATTGGATGAGAACAGTGTGACGCGTGATTCGGCTGCTGGTATGGGCAGCAGTCACTGCAGCTGTAAAGTAAACTGATGTAACTGGATATAGCAGCAAGAAGCATGTCCACAACCTAAATAAATCATTAAAATGGCAATAACATGCTATGATATGATTGATATGATACTAATAATAGAAAAATCGCCAGGCAAATACAGACAACAGTAAAGCAGCTATTGGTAATGGTTAAGCCCGTATTGTATGAAGGAACAATAGCGCTTGGTACGGCTGTAGACTTTGGGAAAGGTTTGCCTGGAAACATACATTTAACATGGATATGTTGATAATCATGTTAGCGTGTTTGTTTATGTGCGTTACTACACTGTGTGGCGTAACGATAGAGCATTCACTCGTGATCCAAAAGGTCGCGGGTTCGAATCTCGGCCGGTCCGCTTCCAGGTGACGGCCTTGGGCAAGCTGCTCACACGCATGTGCCTTTGTCACCAAGCAGTATAATTTGGTACCGGCCGATGGGCGGTGACGCCTACCACCGGGGGGATGGCTTAAAGTCACCTGCGGGCTAACTGCCTATACACCGGGATCAGCTCCGGGCCCAACGCTCGGTAACGAGTATGGGGGAACTTTACTTTACCTTTTTTACACTATGTCGTATTCTGCAGATGCTGCTGTGATGATTACCGGTGGTGAATTTGCATGGGATGCAACAGACGAAGTTCCTACAGTAACAGAGTACGTATTATACAATCTGATTTATGTGATGTTCTTACCGTGCAACAATAGTATTTGCTAGTGCATATTATTCCACGTATGGCCGCAGTTTGAACTGGATCTAGCAGAAATGGGAAAATAACGAACTTTCTGTTGTTTTATAAGTACACTACAGCTGAGGTGCAGCGTATACTATGGGTCCAAGGAGCCGTGTATTTCATAAGGGTACACATGGGCGCAAATACGATTGAATGATCCATGCTTGGCAGCGATGCAGGATGTCCCTACCATTAATGTTGCAACTTGTTTATGTTCTTTTTAACAAGTTTTTTTTGTTTTCAGCATCAACCTCCAAATAAAGGAGGGTTCGTTCGTGGGAATAGTTGGCCAGGTCGGCTCTGGGAAGTCGACGTTGCTGTCGGCGATATTGGGCGAAACAGAGAGATTGTCTGGAGACGTGACAGTAAAGGTAATTGTGCGCAGTGTTCGAGATTAAATTCACGAAAAGCTAAGATTGTACTGATCCCGGACAGCCGGTACAAGGGAAACAATACCTCTTCCCATTTCTGTGAAGAATGAATGAGTCGAGGCCATTGAGGACCGCAGTCACTGCGTCGTATTTTCTTCATCTCTCTTACACTTTTTGAGTTTAAATTGTGTATCTCAAAAACCAGACGTATAAACTTTACCGAATTTTTGGTAGCTTTTCTATGGCCGTGGCTTGGTTCTTTGATGGAGTTGCATTCGTTCGTCGACTTCTTTAAATGTCTTGAAATGGAAACTGAAGATGCAGTTATTTACTAAAGCTTTCGGTCATTAACATTTTAGCATTTTAACTGTATAACATTGTAATGCACCGGCGGCCTACATCATTGTGGTTGGTGTACTATACATCATTTGATGATGATATTATGTTTTCACATACGGGCCAAACATTGGTGACCCCTGGTGGGTGTGAATGGCATATGGTGCCACTCAACCCCACAGGCTCTTTATAGGAATGTGTTGGAAGAAAAACAAATGGTAAATAGGATAACCAGGATACATCTGGAAAACAGCCATTTAGGTCCGTTTTTTCACAGCAAATTAATCTCCCGTTAATTTAATCCGGCATTAAATCCGGCAGATAATGATCAATTTACTCAGATGCCATTTTCCACCAGCAGTTCTTCAATTAAATCATCCTAAATAGACGATTTAATTGACGAACTGCCGGATTTAATGCCGGATTAAATTAACGGGAGATTAATTTGCTGTGGAAAAACCGGACCTTAAAATAGAAGTAGACTGATAGTTATGATCGTTTATTGTAAGAATAGCCGATCAGTTGTTAATGCTGTGGTTTCTCGATCTCGGTGACCAGAATTTGTTTCCTGTTGAGATTTAGGTTACTTTTACTTCCCCTCGGTGAGGGTACAAATTGTTGTGATATAGTCTGTCTGTTTGCAAGCATATGTAAAAAAATTGGATGCCTAAACATGACCAAATTTTTAATGCATGTTGCATGTGGCTGTAACTAACCCAGCGGCAGAGTTGTGATCCATTATTTACCATTGCTTCCAGTTTTGTGGATGATGTCATGTTATCACTTTAATGTCCAGGCATAAGTGAATATGGCATATGCTGTGGTGAGTCACATGAGGCAACACTGGGGCAAAGTATGGTGTCTATGATTATAGTTAGCTGTGATGTTTATTATCAGAGTTTTTTTTTATTAGATTGATAGCCTTGATCTTGCGTTTCTTTTTATAGTTGATTTTATCTTCAATTTCTGGCACTGAATAGCTGATAATATGCTTATGTGCCGTTAAGAATCTGCTCACTCACTCGCGATTGCCTTGTGTTGCTTGAGAAAGAGATTCAAAGGAGGTCTACAGTGTAGCAAAGCATGTGAATGGGTTTGGATTTAAAAATCGAATTAGTTACATTGCTGTTAAAATTTTTTTGTGATTCATATTCTTCAGCTTCCAAGCACTTGTTTGTGTATGCACATTTGGCAGCAATTTAGGAGTTAGTTACCAGTAACAAGTGCCTCGACATAATCTAACGGTTAGGGGGCACGACATAATGGGGGTCTCGCAGCATATGCTGTCGTATGGATGAGAAGATCAGTGCTACCCTGTTTGCTCTGGAAGGACTTTGCCTATTTGTGTAGTATTGATTGCTAGTAAGCATGAGCGCTGTGTTGTTGCAGGGATCCGTTGCATACGTTGCGCAGGAGGCGTGGGTACAGAACGCTACGCTGCGTGACAACGTTCTCTTCGGTAAACCGTTGAACAGTCCAGTCTACGAGAGAATTATCGATGCGTGCGCCCTTCGACCAGACCTGGAAGATTTTCCAGGTGGTGACTTAACAGAAATTGGAGAAAAGGTTAGTTCTGTAATCCAGTAGAATATATAATATCATACTAACATTTTTGGTACAGGTTTATTTATAGGCTGGATTCCCTACCCATATCCAGACAACAGTGTCCAAGCTCTGAAAGGAACTTAAAACTACTCTCAGCCAGTGGCATGGTGTCATCTTTTCTTTATCTACTATTGGATTCATGAGAGAAAGGACTTTGCTTCTTTTATGCCACCCATTGGGTGACTTTTTCTTTCCACGTAAACTTAATTTTTAGACGAAAGTTTAAACTGAACCCCAAGGTCCGGTTTTAGACCATATCTCAGATTATTTTAGGCTTAGTTTAAAAACCGAGTTTTAGACCGAGCTTAAAACCATCACGCTAAGTGCAAAGCTAGTGAGTTCAGTTTTAGACTGAACTTAAGGACTAGAGTTGAAGCACAGCTGCCTATCTTAATGCATTACGCACTTTTGGTTTAAAACTGGATCGTTCAGATTAACTTTAGTGTAAAACTTAAGTTTGGTTTTAATTTTGGTTAAAAACCAATTCTCAGACGAAACTCTCCTCTTAAGGACGGTTTTAGACTCGAGTCAGAACCAGATGCGTTGTCACTTTACTTTTTATGCTAATTAGATTTTAGACAAACTTTGGTCTAAAACTGAGTTTAAAACTTAGTTTAAGCGTAAAGATAGTCACCCGTTGTACATAGCGTTACAAACGTGGAGAGCTGTATTTATGATTATTACATTATGGTCAAAGTTAACATGCGGGGGCGTGGATCTACTTAACACTTTGTGTCCAGGGTCTGAACCTCAGCGGTGGTCAGAAACAAAGAGTCAGCCTAGCCCGAGCAACGTACTGCGATGCCGACTTGTACTTGTTTGATGATCCTTTGTCGGCAGTCGATGCCCAAGTCGGCAAACACATCTTTGATGAACTGATCGGCAACAGCGGACTGCTGAAGAATAAGGTGTGAGAGCAGCATCGTCGCTTTGTGTTAAAAAAACATAATGATTATTATTGCTATTTTTGTTATTATTATTAAAATCTGCGGTATCTTAGAATGTTATTATTATGGTACTCGAATATTTCAAGATCATTTAACGAAAGCATTATTTTATGATTTAAATTATTTCATCCAACTGTTAGCCTTTTCTTGTGCGGCATAGATGAGTTCTTGTGGACATTTTTCAGGCACATTTAACCCTTGTCAACACTGTTGAGTCACATCTTTGACGCTGTTTGTTGGTTGAATGTATCCCTGGCTGTATGATTGTTGCTATGTAGGTGTTGGGTTCAGATCCCCAAAACGTCTAGTTTTTCTCAGTAGTTCTTCTGAGCTATATCATATTTTGGGGATTTTTTTGTTATAGTTTATCTCTCATTATTATCGCCTGTTTCTTGCTCAGTGTACCAGATTTAGTTGACATTTTCATCAGCTTCTATTAGAAATATATTATATTATTATTATTCTATTAGCTTCTAAATGCATAAATTCTCCATATCCTATCATATTGGGCAAAAGACTAACCGGTAAAAATAGGGTGATGAAGTTCTGACTTAGTTGTCTTTTGTATTGAGTGAAGTGCATGTGATTTACATATGATTTAATTTAAGTAACTGCAAACCCGTGGTCTGTTGTTTTATCAAAATCCACAATGGTTTACCTTTCTTATGCCAGCTTATCCAGTCTGTACTGGAAAGGAGGCTGTGAAATGGATTTTTTTCTGGCAGCAGATAACATTAGTGGACGTACAAAACATACTGGTACACACCACAGAAACCTTCCTCTGTTCTAGCCAAAAGGTTGGCTAGGAAAAGTGTCTAGTGGGACGTTAACCTTTATCAGCCAGTGTACAGAAAACATACAAAATGCATACAAACTGTTGTGTGACAGACACGCATCCTAGTCACCCACGGCATCAGCTTTCTTCCGCAGCTGGACCAGATCATTGTAATGGTCGACGGCAGAATTTCCGAGGTTGGCACGTACCAGGAACTTCTCGACCGCAAAGGAGCATTTGTTGACTTCCTTTACGCGTACTTGGAGACGGAGGAGGTGGATGAGGAAGCTGATGACGATGGTATTTCCCATGTTCTATTGATTGTTGACTAGTGATTTTGTTCGTGGCCCAGTGTTGCAGTGGTTAAGGCATCGGACTTGAGATTTTAAGGTCGCGGGCTTCACTCCCACCTGTTTCGCTTTCAGTTAATGACTGTGGGGCAAGTTGCTCACAGACATGTGCTTCTGTCGCTAAGAATTATCAGCTGGATCCCGGTCAAAGGACGTGATTCCCCTACACCTGGGAAGGTAACCGTAGGTCTGGCATCCCACTGGCCATGGGTCACCGACTTTAGTGGTTTATTAACCTACGGGTTCAAGGGAGATGAGGATACTCCTCGTGGGAGCCTGCATAAACGAAGCAGTGTTCCTTCCGTCAAGAGAATGGTGATAGATGAGAAGGGATGCAACTATTCCAGCTATTGTGGTCAATGTTTTGTTCTCTCCTCCAGTTTTCTGCCGCTGTTGATTGGGTGTCATGAGGGGCAGCCAGCCTGTAAAAAACCTGTGCCAATCCCAGTAGCTTCCGTTCTCAAACACCGGCAGGAAGATACTGATGTTCAACAAGGTAATCTAGGTTCAGTTTGAAAACGTGGCCGTTTAATTGGTGGTGATCAGTGGCGTAGAAACCGGGAGTTCATGCGGTTCAGTGAATCGGGACCCCGAGCTCCTGGGGACCCCAAGTCCGGGGCCGAAAAATTTTACGCAAGGAAAGAATATGCCACTTCTGAAAAACTGAGAACACAAAAAGCATCAAAACCCTTGGTGTTGGCGGCTTACACCGCTTCCCAGACCCGGTAGCAGGCCCTCGCGCCTCAAAAGCCCCACCTCCGCTCTCAGCACTTTGGGCTTCCAGTTTTAGCCGTTGGGGGCCGGCCGAAGGAATTGAGGGCCCTCAGGTTACCGTTGAACCAGGGCCCCTCAGATCCTTGCTATGCCACTAGTGGTGATGATGTTACTCTTGATGAGGTCAGATTGCGGATTGGGTGGAAATGGAAGAGCATGTTGGAACAGTGTTTTTCACGGTTATCTTGTGGATGCCAGAATGCATTTTGCCATACAAACCGAACTAATGTTTTATAAACAAGAAGCATTTGAAAAATGGTGGGCCCATTCGCGACTGCGAGCCGCCTCACGCCCATTCAGCAGGTGTTGCTACCGGTACTGTCGCGCACCGCCTGCGCATCGATGTCCACGACGCCAACGACAATGACGACAACAACGCCAACGACAACGCGTGACAGAGGGTACCGCTATGGCCCCATGGAATGGGCCCAATTACAACACTGACACTGAGTGATACGATTGGTGTAGTTCACTATTATTAGGCCGCAGCCTCTCTATAGTCATTGAACATTCCCTCCAACCATCTGTTGGTCCTTGTGTGTGTGTGTGTCCAGTTCATTGTGGCAAAATGGATGATCGGATATGGATGCAATTTTGGATGGTAGGTTGGATGGGCCCAGGATGTGGCAGGTAGTCGAGTTAGGGAATCAGTCCATGGGAAGAGGTAATTTTGGGGGCAAATGTGGGGCACCCCAATGTTACCAGTGTGTTTGCGCTGTTGTGGCGCCTTCCCAAATCACTTAGGGATTTCTTGTTTAGGTTTTTTTTATTGTTCACTCAGTCCTTTGTTTGTTACTGCTTTACTGCTGCTAGCACTATTTGTTGGTTTTTGTTTGCTTTGTATGGATGTGAGAATAAACCCTATTTATTTCAAGGCCAGATGTCGTACAAGGCAACCATACTTTTTTGCAGCTTTTTATGTTTATCTGGTGTTATAATATCTTTAGGATTATTGGTGAATATTTGCTTTTTAGCACGAGATGTAACATATACATCTCGCACTTATGCTACGATGTCAGTGTCCGTCTGTCTGTGATGGAAGTGCATTGGCGCATTATAGCTAATTTAGGTTTCAAATTCCGATCCAAATTTTCCGCACATTGTGGTCGTGGTGAGGGGTAATCTAAACAACATCTCGCGCTATGGTAGCCACTGCTAGGCCCTCTTGTATTGTGTTAGGCTTGGTTCCTTTGCACCATGCAGAGTGATTGGCTGGGAAGAACTGAGTTGCGCGTGAAGCTTAACTTAGTCCATTAGTCAGTTTAATTGCCAAACGTTCAAAAATTTAAACTTTTGAATTTTTGGAGCATGCTGGATCACCTTTCTGTCCTGTCCAACTAACAGCGTGAACGTATTGAGGGACTCTAAAGTAGCGTCTTTGGTATGACCTGTTTAGTGTGGAGTGGGACTTTAATCCTTGCCTCCGTCAATCACTAACGTAAAGTGAGGAATATGTTTGTGTGTGTTTTTCTTAGAATTGCAGTTAAAACAGGAAATTCTGTCACATATCAGCTCTATTGCGGATGAAAATTTTCGTGGATCTACGGACAAGTAAGTAACGACTTTTCGGTGCATTTTTAACTAAGTGGTGTTTGTTTGATGCTGTTTCTGTTAGCACTACCTTTATTTTAACACCTTTTTCCAGGTACAGTAAGCCTTCTTTTGCTGGTAATCACTTGCTCCAAGAAAGGTCCAGAGTATTGCGATGCGTGTGTCTGTTTGTCTGTCTGTCTCTGTCTGCTCACATATCTCAGAAACCACATATGCGAGCTTTGCAGAATTTTGTGTATATGTCACGAATGTCTGGCGGCATTCTGGTATGTTATATACCTCGCATACTGGTGATAGTAATGAGTATGGATTGAATGTGTTACGATGAGAGTGTCCAACTATGTTTATAGTGCTGACGGTTCTCAAAGTCCACCGGCTCGCAATCCACTCAGCGTGAGGTCAATATCGGTCGTTGCACGTGGTCGATCCTCCTCCGACAACCCGGATGACGAGCACAGTGCAAGCAACGGCGTACCGATCAAACGACAAATGTCGGTTAGTTCTGCTCTGACTCGAGGCTATACGTGAAAATACTGGCCGTGGCCGCTGTGTTAACATGAATCGGAATCTGTACATTCCAGATAATTTTCTTAGCAATGGGACTAAAGATATTAATGACATGCTCTATAATCTTTGTACTAGCTGGTGTTAGTCTAGCTTACTCGTGTGTGTATTCTATGTGTTTTTAATTTTTAATTTTTTTTTTCATTTTTTCTTGTCTATTTACTGTCTATTTGTGTGCCTTGAGCACGATTTCTATAATAATAATTGACATAATTGACATAGAAGATCTCGGAATACGCAGTCCGACGACTGTCAGCTGATTGCGGACGCCGGGTGCCCGCGGCTTCGCTCTGCTCATGCCAGTGGAATCGCTGTTCCAGAAACAAATCCTTAGCTCGGTGATAGGAGTTTTGCGGTCGCGGGTTCAAGAATCTGGAGCAGTTTACCCCCGCGTCACTGAGGCAGCCTGACATTAAATTCGGACACTTTATACGACTTCTCAAGGCATTTCTGTTTGGCGAGACCATGGTGCATTAGTGACTCTTTGATTTCAATGTGCCATACACATACAAATATTCCTGAAAAAAATATTCTGTCAAAAGGTGATTTATTTTCCCAGTTTACCTGTTTGGTGTACATACCTTATTACTGTGTGAAACTTCAGTGACCTAAAAATCACTAAGTTAGCGGCAAAAAAAAACAACTTTTTGAGAATAAACAAGTTAATTACACTTTATTTGTCCGGATTTTTTTTTGCTGTCATGAGAAGTGTTTAAAATGTTGTCCACACACACGCATGCTGCCAGTTGCTTTATGCATTTATTGACGGCCGCGTCAATGACGTTCTGCTTCAGATCATGGATGCATTGAGACTTATACTTATTCCTGTTCATTCTAGGCCGAAAATTGTATGAAAAATAAGTGCAATAAAGCATATTAAAATTTGGCTGTTAATTAGAGTTTCACATTTAACTTCATAGCTTTGGGATATGTGTAATTGGTGGCTAAATTTATTATATTTATCGTCTTAAAGTTTTGCAAGGTAGGTAAGTACACTAAACAGGTAAGGTGGCAGTTTAAACCACGATTTGATGTCATATTCACTCACTAACATTTGTACCAAATATTGTTGAAATTGGACAACGACTATTAAAATTATCGTTGGTAATAGGGTGGTATCATTTTTTAGACGCAGTGTAGATTAGGTGGCAATTAAGTGTTTGTATATGGCTAATAATACATTTAATTTGTTTAATTATTTAATAAATTTTGTGTACTGTTTGTTTGTATTAAGTGTCCGAAGTTAGATCAGTCTATGGCCGTGTTGTGCAGACTCCAGTACATCGCAGCGTCTCGAGGAGCGTGTCTCGTGAAAGTTCGGTGAAGAGAAAATCCGCATCGCAGACTTCACTGAGCAAGAAGGATGCAAAGAGTCAGTCGGAAACGAAACGACTCATTCAGGAAGAGACTGTGGAACAAGGAAGTGTAAGCGGCTTTTTTTCATCACCAATTATTTTCTTATCTCTGGGTGTTTTGTGACTGCATTAAAAAAAACTTATTTCGAGAACGGTCTAGTGAGGTTGTGGTTCGGTTCTTATACTGCAATGACAACAACCTCTCTTTCTTCTGAACGGTGCTGGTGACCAGAAAACAACACTCACTCCTTATTTTTGTTGGTATTATACGTATATTATACAATATCTTTAATTAATTTATCTTATTTTTTGCATCCATTTTCTTTTGTTATTGGATCTAACTGTCCTTTTATCCTACATCTCTCCCATTTCTTCTCTAGATCCACTCTGTAACCCAAGCATTTTCACTCGTTCTCACCAACGTAAAGTGGAGAGCTATCCCTACCCAGTATAGGAAGGCCAGCGATATATTAACCTCAACCCTGGCTGCCATTTTGTTCAGCAGCCACCCAAAAAGGGAAAGGTATCGAGAGCCTCATTTAAATTATTACGCTAGCGCCGATAACAGGGAGAGACAACCTTCACACCGCAAGACAAAATTAAACAACGACAACAACACAAATCAGCATTCATCGCTGATGTATAGAAATGTGCCATCTATCGGCAATAGTCCCAACTGACTACACCGTAGTGATGACGACGACGAGCGTATAGTTAATGCCAACAAACCCTGTCCATGCCGAGCGTGGCGTAGACGCCGAGTCTCATGTCCCGCTGCGCCATGAAGATGGTCTGGTTCTCGGCGTCGTTGCACCACGCGCTCAGCCAGAAATTGGCGCAGACCGAGCAGCAGTGATACGTTCTCAGCCTTTCCTAAAACATGCCCATGCCGCCTCTGCCTTTAGCACTGTAATTTTATTGTACTCTATTGGTTAATATATCTATTTGTTGTGTCTCATCAGACATGTATTGCACATAAGGAGTGGCCTTTGGCCTATACCACTTTATGTATGTTTTTGGTCTCATTGCTTAACTTTTCATGATCCATAGTAAGAATAACAAATCGCTACTCGACTGGTACTGAAAAAATCACAATTAAAAGACACGAGAAAAAAACGATGATCAGTACAGTTAACCTAGGCCAACACAAACTAAATCTGCAACCACCAAAAAAGCAAAGTACAAATTATCGGTCACAAAAATACAAGATAAAATAAAAACAATCTAATATCAGTTGTTGCCTCTTACGACATCCGACCTGGAAACGGAGCGCGCTCATTCAATATGCTTGACTCATTTGGATCTTAATGAGAGATTCACCCGTGAGATTTATTATAAAATCCCAATGGGTTCTATCTTGTGATACAGCCCAGACTTAACAACAATTGTAGAAAAGGTCAGGTAAACAAAAACTGTGATATAATATTTGTCGGGGGTTAAATTACTTTTGAAGGGACATAAGAGCTCTAGCTGGACATGCCAGTAGAGTGTAGGAGCTAAAGTGAAATGTGTGAAATACCAGTTGCCATTGAATTTAACCCCTAATATTTATGAACTCAAAAGTACTGGAATGTTATAGGCCGGCTCAGACACTGCGGTCTACTAATAATAATTTGTTCACTGTACCTCAGTTGTCGTTAGCCTTGTCTGTGAAAACGTTCTGTGTCAGTGGACCTACTGTTTGGAACTTCTTGTCTAAGAAGTGTATACAGGATGAACTTGTAACTACCTTTATGCGCAAACTTAAATCCAGTTTGTTTCACCTAGCATATAGTGAACAGTCAACGTCTAGCACTTCTGATGCAGTCTCGATGTATGGCGCTATACAAATTTGTAATTGATCAATTGATTGATTGACGGCAAACTTTGTAGTGCCTGTGACCCGACGTTTTTTTCTGTTTTCAGGTGAAGCCAAAGATATTTTGGACGTACATGAAAGCGATCGGGCCGGTCGTGAGCATCCTCGTTGTGACGTTCTACGTGCTGAATCACTGCTGCTCGGTCTGCGCCAATTTCTGGCTGAGCGCGTGGAGCAACGACGCCGAGAACCAGACCATCTTCATGGCGCAGCGGGACATGAGACTCGGCGTCTACGCCACGCTCGGCATGGGACAGGGTTTGTTGGCATTAACTATACGCTCATCATCGTCATCACTACGGTGTAGTCAGTTGGAACCATTGTCGGATGGCACATTTCCGTAGATCGGCGATGAATGCTGATTTGTGTTGTTGTCATTATTTACTTTTGTCTTGTGGAGTGAAGGTTGTCTCTCCCTGTTATCGGCGCTGGCTTAATAATTTAAATGAGCCTCTCGATCCCTTTCTGTTTTTGGGTGGCTGCTGAACAAAAAGGCGGCCAGGGTTGAGGTTAATATATCGCTGGCCTTCCTATACTGGGTAGGGATAGCTCTCCACCCCAGACCTCTCGTTCCTGATATAGCCATATTTGTGCTGAAAAGGGACGTTAAACACCAACTAACTAACTAACCATAGATCAGCCGGTGGGAAGTTGATGCTAGAATTAATCTGATATAGCCATTTGCTTCTTGGGCTGCATGGAGTATTTTCGCAGTCCATCCAAGAGAGATGTCGATGTGTCACCTTTGAGCCTGGCTACATGACTAATGAGTCTGTTATGTTGTGTCGACAGTTAGGTCTGTTAGCTCTATGCTTAGTTATCTCTGTGTTATTGATATAGTCATGCCATCGGATTCAAATTGAATATGCCTGTGGCACTTTGGGCTCAGTTTGCCGTGCGCTAAAGGAGTTGATTTCTCTGATGGATATAATAAGACTGATAGGATGAGCATTTGGTAAACACATGGCTTAGTTGATAATGATAGGTGTCGGTATACGAGTTGAGGGTATTGATTGCAGTCAATGGTTTGTGTGTCCTTCGGTGATTTTGACACTGTTAGTAGGGTGACCGAAAGGACGTCGTAAAAGACTTGTCCACATATTGCCAAAGGTTGTTGTTGCAGAACACATCGATGAAGAAATTTAAGGGGAACTGGCTAACTTGGGTTAACCGGGTAAATGGCCATTAACCCTTTTACCATGAACCCCGAGGTATCTCGTCCAACACAAACGTGCTGCACAGAGTAATCCCCGAGTTAACTCGTTCACGCCATCTTTTTACATTACGTTGTTTCGTACTCCGAGGTTAATTGTCTTAATGTTGTGACAGCACTTTCTGGGTAATTGTAATATTGGCATGTTGTGTGAAATTTTTTTAAAAAATTTTTATCCCACAGCAAATGGGTTAAAACCTTGGTAGGAAGTTGGTGGTACATGACTGTGGTGATTTGTCGCATTGTGACTCGCCAGCTATTAGCGGCTTACATTTGTAGGTGCTGTGGAAATGTTTTGCGGCTATGCAATGGCTGTTGGCAGCATCCGGGCATCGCATCGTCTTTTTTCCCGCCTCTGCGCCACATTGTTGCATGCTCCAATGCTGTTTTTTGACTCGACGCCCCGCGGCCGCATACTAAACCGCGTGGCAGACGATATCAGTGTCGTTGACCGAGTTCTGCCTTTCACCGTCCGGTCAATAATTAACTGTGTATTAGCCGGTCTTGCAAGCCTATTTGTCGTCTCATTTGCCACTCCGTGGTTTCTTCTCTCCACCGTACCACTTGCGATCGTCTACTATTACATTCAGGTAACTTGCTGTCTGTTAACAGCTGCATGCGAACGCCAAGCTCTCACTAACTGCGATGTCCTATTTCTATTCCAGTTACTCTCTTCGGAGTTCTGATGCTTTTGAATGTCTACTAATCTGTTGGCTTATAGCCTTCATTGATGGTTGTACTGTCTAAACATTCTGTATTTTTTTAATTTGCAGATTTGCTTCATATCTCGCAATACTGATTTATATTTGCTGTTGCGTTCTATCAGATTTGTCAGCTTTTAAGTTGTTACCACTTATTTTACTTATGTGAACTTGGTTAAATTGGTTTTATTTTGAAATTGATCAATTGAAGTTGTAAAATTCACTGTATAAATGGCACATTTCCATTTCTGTTACTGTATAAATTGCCCGTTTACATTTCTGATACTTTTTTTTTGTTCTGGTTTACTATTATTTGGAATTACTTAATGTTACTATGCCACTATAAACAGTTTTTAGGCTCACATATGATCCAACTTGTTACTATCGATGTTTTGATGTTATTGAGTGAGTTAATAGGTCATATCGGAGACGCTGTTACCATCTAATATCTCGGATAGTACTGAGAAATCAAAATCAAAGTCAGGAGAAAGACCACAAACAATACAATAAACCTAGGCTAACACAAGACCAAATCTGCAACCACTAAATCAACAAAATACAAATCATCAAATGCAAAAAATACAACAACTTGAAATAAAAATGATGCTGAGATAGTGTGACATGCAAGCCACATTTCAACACTTCAAGTTGTAAATGCTGGCAGATCTACCATTAGACTTGCTGAATGTGATTTCCTATTAGCGTTTCGTAATGATCTAACATGTAACTAGCAATATTTCTGAGATTGTTGCTGTGGAAGTGTAAAACTCTACATTTTCCATACCACACAGTTGGTCTTTCTTAGTAGAGTTCAGGATTACAGGATACTACAATCAGCTTAGCTTCAGCATGCAGGTAGCCACGACACCGACATATCCTGTCATGGGTCCATTTCTCCTTTATTTTGTGATTATATACCACCAGTGTTACAGACAGACAGACGTCATGCTTGTAGCATAGCATAAGTGCGACATGCTATACAGCATGTCATGCTAAAAAAACGACTGCTGTGTCCCTTCACTGGTGGCAGTAACCATTTCTGTTCATTTAGTTTATCTTTAATTTTTTATCAGTAATTCTTTTTTACCAGATCTTTTATATTTATGTCTATTTTGGCATTTCTTTGCTGAAATTTATCACTCTTTAATTTTTTTTACCATTTGCAGAGTATAGTTTTTTGTTTACCAGTTAGATCTGTGATTGTAATGGCATGCATTCTGTTTTCCACTTGAAAATTCCAATGGTCAGTTGATGCATGCAGATATGCTTTCGAGCCGCAAAGCTTATGTATGATCGCATAATGACGGATATTTTGTCCAAAAAAATGTCGCTAAGGTACCTTGTCTCTCAGATGTTTGTTCAGATGCAGGTGCTTTCTGCGATATTGTGATACATTGCTCGCAGTAGCTGGAGTGGAAACCAGTGGTGTAGTTAACAATTCGTTTAGACTTCGATCAACTGATGTCCCCGCTTGCAGCGGCTTCTTTGGCTTGATGGACGTGTCTCCGTATTCAGCGTGCGATTTTACGCATCTCTCATGCTGAAAGTCGCACAAGATGCCAAACTTCCAATTCATTTTTTGGGATCAAGGTTTTGCTAGAGTTTAACTGCGTTGAATTGTTGCAAGAACCGTTGAGTTGTCGATTTCTGCCTACAAGTAAACTGAATGGGGTGTTCGTTCGTTCGTTATATCAGGGGTGGCTAGGCTGTTGGCAGTCTATGCAACATGCTTCCAGCCACCGCCGGCGTTGAGTCCTAGAACTGGCCCAGTGCACAACCCCTCTTAACACTGGGGCTTGTAGTGTATATTTTGAGAGTCCAGCTTAGCCTGCAGGTTTCTCTGGCAAGGTGCCAATGGTGCGGCCCTGTCCTACAAGTAGAGCCGCTGGCACCTCCCATCTGTTATCCACGCCGGCGGCTCTCACCTCACTACCCCCAGACGCCCCCAATCCGGGTGTGATGGTCTGTCACAGTTTAAGAGGACAGAGGCAAGCCCTCTGTACCTGCCCGAGAATTTAATCTCATAGCATGCAGAAACCTGACTCGACATGCCGGCAGCGTGAGTTGAGCCCACGCCGCTGAGCTAGCCAGCCAGGCCCGCACTGCAGCTCAGCCAGCATATTAGCCCACTGAGCCACGAGGGCCGGTTCTGAGTGCTGTTCACTTTGTTTTGGTTGTTTTTAGTAGTAGCATGCCAGTGCATGGCGCTGCAGTCTCACATTTGCAGTTATTTAGTCAACTGCTTGCAAACGTTGGCTTTTGCCTGCACTACAAGTATTTATGATTTGATCAAGTATTATTGGTTCTTGGGAGTCGAGAGTACATGTTGCCCACTGCTGACTGCAGTGCAGTATGAACTAAACATTAAGTAAGCACATTGGCTGCCCAAGGAGGACCAGCCAGCATCAGCTTGTGCTTGGAGGGCAAGGTCTGTACCTCGTTCTTTACCGGAATCATCATAACGACGCAATGTGTTTGGATGTGTTGCGGCGACAGGAATCTGCGTGCTGATGTGCGCGTTTGCGCTGGCCGAGGGAACGCTGCGCTCGGCTACATTGCTGCACACGTCCATCTTGAAGAGCGGACTGCGGGCGCCAATGTCGTTTTTTGACAGCACGCCGATTGGCCGCATCATTAACCGCTTCTCGAAAGACATCGATGTTGTTGACTCCCAGCTGCCGCGAAGTCTGCACTCGTGGATTGCGTGTGCACTTAGTGTGATGGGAACTGTTATAGTCATCTGCTACAGCACTCCGTTGTTTCTTGTTGTTGTCCTGCCAATGAGTGTCTTATATTACCTTGTCCAGGTACATCTTTCCGTTTCACTTATTCAGATGATTCTTATTTTTACCAGTTTTCGACCCTGCTGTTCATGTCTTTCATTTTGCCTTTGTTTTGTAAGATTTTTCCCGATGTGCATTATTTTTAAGCATGCATTTTTTTCTGTTTTTTTTTGGCAGCTAGAACTAGAAAATATGCAGTCATTTCGACATGCAGATGCACACTGGCAGCCATCCTAACCATAACCCTGATACTACAGGGTCACTTCATGCCTGCAGTCTGGCATGGACTATATGTCTAGTAACTTACGTTAAGTTGATTTGAGTTGAGCAGGGTTTAACGTCCCACCAAACACATTACAGGTCATATCGGGGATGGGTTTTATGGGTCAATAGACCCAACCAACAGTGTCAAAGCACTGAAGGAAGAGAAGTCCTAAGGACTGGGCTTCAATCCCATTAGATCCACCCCACTGTACTGACAATAACGCAACATATAAGCAGTATGAAAAAAACACACAGATAAACACAATTAAATCTAGGCTATGCACAGTGAAATGCACCAAGTGTGACAAAACCCAATCCAGAGAACTGTAAGAACTGCTCATCTAAGTGTGCTTATGATTGTGCACAACTGTCATATACAATACAGCACAGAACAGTTCTGATAATCTCCCCTCTTATCTCCAGACAAACACCATAGCTCAGATGTTGTCTATGAGAGAG
>Ga0209782_1000496_pt1 | contig 17245 bp, 6 predicted proteins | sample WorMetmaBAHAMAS1_FD_187390 | JGI IMG/M metagenome (GOLD analysis project Ga0209782, IMG submission 187390) | Marine gutless worms symbiont microbial communities from Max Planck institute for Marine Microbiology, Germany - Inanidrilus... | ecosystem: Host-associated > Annelida > Digestive system >...
GTATTATATTCACGACCCTTGACGTGACAGAAATAATTTTTGCTGTTTTATTTGTGTCACTTATGGGCCTTACACGTTGTTATAAAACGACAGTTTTTTTTACATTTATCTCTATAAATGAGCCAACTAATGCTGAAAAGTTGGTGAAGTTCGGTCCAGAATTTGCTGAGATATTTGGTATGATGTCGATTTTTGCTGTCTCCTTCAAAAAGGTACAGAAACTCCCGAATGAACTTCTTTCGCCTAAGCAAAATATATAGCCCTTCCGGAAGTAACTAGTAATTTTAATTAAGCCTACTCTTCTATATTTTCTCACATAAAGAATGACAATGAACTGAAATTTGGTAATACCAGCCAGTATGAATATAAAAACAACGTTGACCTACACTTGATCCACCCAGATCAAACACGGCAAAAATCATAAAAAGTTTATATTGTAACCAGCACAGACGCGGGATCACGTCCCCAACGGATAGGGCGACGCCAACGTGACGACGTCGCTCATAGTGGTGCGTGAGCCAATCAGAGCCGCGTCTACCGATGCGTCGTTCTGCCCTCAAAGAGGAAGTTTTGGCGCGAATTAGGGAGTTGATGCAGGTGGTTTAGCTGAAACAGACTGTGGAGGCATTTTTTGTCAAGTTGTGGACACTGTGCAAACTGCCAATAATAATCTCCACGTTTGAGCAATTCCACATATAGGCTTGTAGCTGTTGGTCTTTCTAGGGGGTTGGTAACTGACTGACATAAAAACACCAGTTTTTATGTCTCTGTGACCGACCCCCGGGGAAGATCCACATGCAGTGACATGAATGGAATTGCTCAAACGTAGAGTTTATTATCGACAATTCGCACGGTGTCCACAACCAAAGGCGGAAACCTGGGAGGACCGTCCCCCAACTTTTAGGGTGGGGAATATAGCTACCTATATCTCCCCCAACAATTCCTGAGGTTAGCGGGTTCGTAGTATGGCAAAAAGCATTTTACTGCAGCATCCCCTAAAACTCAGTTTTTTGTGGGGGGACCAAAAAATTTTTTCGGGTCTGACCAATAAACATTTCTTTGCCGAATTTGGTGAACTTTGATCCTGGGGTCCGGCGATGCCATGTGGTGACATGCATCAGCTGTCTCATTACCGACAGAAAAATCAACAAAAATTTTTAAAAAGTGACATAAATAACACGACAGAAATCTTCACTCAGTTTTATCCATGTTATAACAACAATTTAAATCTTCAAAAGTGTTTAAACTAAACAACATACAACAAGATAAATCAAAGTTTAAAATAGTAGATATTGTACTAAAACCATTTCCAAGAATGTAGGCTATACATTCCGTTGCAGAATAATTAATACATGGACAAGACTTCAATTTTAATTTACTAAAACAAATCTATTTAATACAACTCGTTCAAGTCAAAATATCTATAAACTATCCAATACCAGACACATAAGGGGATATGCGATTAGACGAATCTGTATTCGGATTCCATGAATATATTAGGGATGCGCGTGTGTACACGATAAGCTAGCTACGTTTACAAAATTACATGACAGGCGCATTACATTGACAGGTACATGACAGGTGCATCCTTACTATATGTATCCGAATCCGGGGAAACAAATATCTCCTAAGTTGCTACAATACCATCTGCTAAGCTTACCTATAATTACAATATAACTGTAATGTTCAGAAATACAATAAATACACGGACAAATAAAAATAACACAAATCACAAAATTGCGCAAAATAATTTGGAATCAGGCCATTGCCACTCCTGGTGGCAGACCACTGACAGATGCCACACACAACCATTCAACCGTATTTGCCAGGTGGTACCAACGTGCACACCTATTTAATAGATTCCTTGGACCCACTCCACTCACCACTCCAAAGGACAGCTCAATCTGTTCAGCTGTTTTAAAAACAAATCGCAATCTCTTAACCAACAACTTCAATAACTGCACAGGCCTAGCTGGAGCTTTCCATTGATTTATTACACTAGCATATGACATGCATATTTTCACTAAACTAGAAATGTGCGGCAACGTCCAGTGTGTAGCCCACCCCGCATAGCAGTGACGCTTCCTAGCGAGTAGTAGCGAAACACAAACGAGCTGCTTCCTTGAACGTAGATGAATTAACCCTAGTGCTGATTGATGCCTGCTGGACACAGCTGAGCAGCATTAACTGCAGGAATACCGGATAAAAACGAATTTATATGAGATGTACACATCCATCGACATTTCAATCGTCCAAAGCATCAGTTGGGCTTTTGCAGTCGCTGGCCCAACAGTCTGGAACAGTCTCCCGGATTTCATCAGGGACCCGTCAATCAGCACTGACTCTTTCAGACGTTTACTGAAGACGTATCTGTTTGCGAGATACTACTGCATGCAGCGCATTAGAGGTTGATAACTTTATGCGCTATAGAAATCTACTTACTTACTTATCTGGAAATGCCAGCACGACGAATGGAGATTGTAAACCGATTTTCGCCAAATAACCACACAAAGGTACATATATAAGAAACATTATCTCAGAGGTTACCGCATGGTAGTTCACACGATTTTTACACGATGTAGCTGCATCATCGCCGGTGTGAATGCCCTTACTGCATTCCGTTTCAAAACGCCAGTGCAAAGACCGGAGACAGTCAAATTCGACATTTGCAATGGCGCCCCAAATTAATTGGTTACCATTGAGCGATCTCAAAAAGTAACGTCAAATTAATTATCCCCAACCATATGTCTATCAAAGCTGAATAGCTGGTCGAGATCGGTGGAGTGTTTTCTGAGATAATCAGCCAGATATGCCCATTTTTGCAATTTTTTTCACAAGTACAAAAATACGCAAACGTTTCTCCGTAGTTACTGCACCAAACATCACCGAATTTGCACACGATATGGCCAATGGCCATATTCAATGCACTTCTAAGTTGCCAATCGCCATTTCGATATTCCAATCTATTTCAGAATGGTAGTGAGACAACAAAAAATTTTCCGTGAAAAATGCCAATTTTCTTACTTTTGTTTGTTGCCATAACAACGTCCCTTGAGCGATTGCCAAATGTATGCAAAATTTGTCAATCCCTTGCATAGCTCTACCAATCCCTGAAAAGCTGGTGAAGATCCATCCAGTAGTTCCTGAAAACTCGTTGCTCCAAGGTCGGCCACTAAAAAATATTTAAAAAATAAAGAAAAACATCCGCAAAATATATAGCCGGTCGGGCAGGCATGCCAGGCAGGCTAAAAAAGAAGAAAATCAGCTATTAATACATGTACACATGTAAATCTCCTTTAAGGTGGAAGCAGATGTATCAATGAATGCCACTATACGAATTCCTGATATAAAACTCAAAATCACTCTCACCCAGTTTACCAGTAACCATAAATAAAGCAAATACAATCTTCAAATTAACAGCCATTTTCTAGACAACCTGGGTTAGCCATTTCTACTTTAGTTTTCTTCTTCCACAATTGCAGAACGGAACCTTTGGAGATAACAGCAGTGTTTGGAAAAATGCTTCTGTAAATATAAGGAATAGTAACAATAGATACATTTTAGAGTTACTTTTTTGAAAGATGCTTTTGCACTTGCTCATTCTTATGTTTACATATTTTACTTCCTGGTATCAAAATTATAATTTTTACTTACTTACTGAAATTTGTTTGTTCATGACAGACAAAGCACTGTTAATATTACAGTGGTGGTCTGTAATTAATTTAGATTAGCAACTTCATTTTTTTGACACAGCAGTAAAGCAATTCATTAATAACTCGATTAATCATCATCATACTGTAAATGGCAGTTTGTCGCTTGCTATAGTCTCCTCATTCAGTTGTAATAGCTCACGTTACATTGACAGACTTAAGGTACAGTGAGACTTGTTAACATCAGTCAATAGGGGATCTTTTGATCCCAAAACTGGCATCACAACTTCAACAAGTACTCGCAAAAAGTATCTCCACTTTTGTCAAGATAGCTTAAAAAAGTATCTGAAAGATACAAGATGGTGGAATGATCAGACAACTTCTGGTCAAAAGTATGAAATCACACCAAAATTCTGACCAGCTATTTAGGTTTTACAGTTTGTGCACTGCTGCAAATTACCAAAAAAATGACCTATTTCATGCCTATAACTGTGAACAGATCTCCATTATTATTCTGCCAAATTTTATGTGAATTTATTCCACCATCACACTCGTGTCTCCTATGTCTGCAATGGATATCTGGCGTGGTATAACTCCACGGATCCACTCAAGCGTAAAATTCGTAGACCTACAGCTGGCGACTCGTGCGACGGTCGAATAAGTGTGTTATACAACTGTCTATCGTGGTATAAGTTCATTGCATATGACCGTAAACTGATCTCTGTTATTATTCAACTGATCACCACCAAATTTGGTGTGGGCATACTGCAATAGTTACTGATTATCAGCTACTTCTTGATTTTCCCATATTCCTTACATTTGTGAAATAGTAAGCTGCCAACTGAGAATCTTGTCAAATGGCCTCCGAAAATTGCCATTTAATCCCTCCCTGTAAAAAATTGGAGAGGGTCATCCAAACCCAATATGTGCGTTAGTGAGAACCACCCACGACATACACAACCAAAAATTTCCCAGATCTCTATTGGCATGTCTCTCCAGATTTAGCATCACAAAGCCAAAAGTGCCCATAGGTGCCATTGTAAAATTTTCTTTTTCTGGTCCCTGAAAAAAATGTGGGAGAATCCAGAAAAAAACTTACACATCTGCTTATCAATCTAACACCCACGACAGATATATCGATAATAATTTTCTGGATCTTCCTTCTCACTCACATCTCAAGAGATTTTTCTTGGAGAGAAACTCAATAGGCACCATTGTAATCTTTCAGGTTTTTGCCACCTTAAAAATGGGGGAGAGATCCCCAGAAACTAAAACCTGCCTATAAAATTTACACATACGTGACATATATTCGTAAGAATTTCTGCTGGCTGCATCGTTGTGGCTTAAAGAGTAGGCTTTGAAATAAAAAAAAATAATTCGTAAAACTGTACTAGACAGTTCTACTATGTATGAACAGGCAAATAATTAAAGTATGAAAACTACTAAAAACAATAATGACAGTACGCAGATATGTCTGCCTAATTAAGTCTCACTAAATACGGAACTAACATACTACCTCTGTGCACGGTTCACACTACGACGAACAATCAGTTCTCAACTTAATACATGTACGCAGCTAGTTTTCGACGCGAACAAGTTGAAGGACAGCGTTATTAGAATGCTGTATGAGCCAAAGTGTGGCTCGAGTGTGTTGGGGTAACTGCAGCACTCTGGACCGGCTTTGAGAAAATCCCGGGCAGGTCGACACGACTCGAGTTAGTCGAAACAGCCGCAGTACTCTCAACAGACACGGGCTTCGTGAGAATCCCGTGAGAGCCGAGGTGCGACTTCAGCGAATTGGAGTGCCTAAAGTGCTTTCCGCACAGCATGCACTCGTACGGGTACGCGTTGTCGTGAATGCGACGATGCCGCTTGTAGTTGCGGTGGTCGGCAAACGTCGAGTCACAGTCGGTACATCGATACGGGCGTTCACCGGTGTGAATTCGCTGATGCGACTGCATGCTCTGCAGGTGGTTGAACGAGGAGCCGCAAAGGTCGCAGAGGAACGACCGATTGGACATGCAGCTCAGCAGATGACTTCGCAAGCCGGCATCCTGCGCGAAGGTGCGACCGCAAAGCGAGCACGCGAATGCGTGGGTCGGCGAATGAATCGACATGTGTTTCTCGACATTCGACAGTCGGTCCGAGCGATAATAACAGCCCTCGTGATCGCACGTAAACGGGCGATGGATGCCGTGTATCAATACCGAGTGCCTCTTGAAAGCAACCGCATCCGAAAAGTCCGACGAGCATTCATTGCAGTGAAATACACGCGACGAGTGCGTCCGCTTGTGTTTTGCCAACTTATCTGCACTTGAAAATTCTTTGCCACATTCTTCGCACGTATAGACTGCATCGTCGCTTCCAGCTGGTCGTCTGTCCGACTCTGAACACTCTTCCGTGTCTGCTTCACTTTTCTCGACAACGTCTGCTTTATTTTTATCGACGTTTCTCGACCGTTTATTTTTTCTCACCTTCTGCTGAAATGACTTCTGCTTGCTCTTACTGCTCCGGGTACAGACGGGTGTTCCATCTCGAGACTGATCGCTGTTTGCTTTGGCCGCAGTTTCGGACTTTCTCCGTCGTTTGCACGGACGAGTACCATGCTTTGACGGTTCTGAGCGACAACGACTTGCCGACCGCGAACTATCGTTAGTTTCCTCTGGCTGCTGATGTTTCAGTGCATCGTCAGACGCAGTTTCGACTGTTGGAAATGTCGCATCGTTACTGTCATCTGAAGACTCCTGATGTCGTAAATTGCTGAAGTTTCTTCCAGGAACATCATTATTTTCAGACGCATTATGTTGACGGTGCAAAGTGTCGGCCACACACTGATTACCAGCATATGATAAGTTTCGTGACGGCTGCTGCTGTTGCACCATGTTATTCACGCGATCACAATTCTGTTGTACAAATAACAAAAAAACACCAAGTGTGCAGTACTGTACACACACATACAAATACATTTTTAAAGATCATTATCTCCGTTACGTTTGCATGCGTGTACAACTGACATGTCTCTGTTCTGGTCTGTAAACATTAAACAGAAAGTATAAAACTGGCAGATGTCAGATCTTTTGTACACCAGTTTTGCACTAAAAGGTCAAATGTCAATCCACAAGGTCAACACATAACTGCTGTGTGAGTCATCTGGGTGGGTTCACAAACACAAATTCTGAAAGTTTGGCTCAAATCCATGTTTCTTTTGCTTGAATACAGAATTTTTTCTAGGGGATTGCAGACACCCTGCAATGCGGTGATAATGGTTATTTCCAACAGACAATAATCAATATACTGCCGGGTTTTAAACTGCTAAGTGATATTATATATTAGTTCCACCTCCTCCAACATCTAAGCAATGATGACTGTGTGGAGAACAGGAGAAAAGATTAACATAACATCGCGTTTCCTATTCATGTTTACTGCTTGACTATGTGTGTGTTATAAATTTTCATATTATTATTATCATCATTATTATTATTTCTGTGCTATGCTGTGTGGCACTTTATGCTGCCGCCAACCTATAGTATGGGGGACCATTCAGCAATGTTGTGGTCCTTTCATCAACCCGTCTGTCTGCCCCTAGCTCAACAACAGAGCATTTTATGGCTATTATTGTTGATTAGGTTACTATAGAACACTAATAGGAAACCCCGTGCTGGAAGTCAAACCTACTGGTCAGCGATGCCATCACTGGTAATGCTTCAAAAGCATTCGCCAGGTAGCTGCACCGTCGATATGCCCCCATCAAACAGCCATCGGCTAGAAATATTGTTTCTCCACACAATACTCTGTAAATAATGTAGACAATCCATCAGCACTTTTTATAGCAGACTCTTGGTTCAGGTGCACAGTGTACACTCTGCTGAATGCTGAGGATAACTAGCAACAATTTGTTGAACAGTGGCTGCATCCTTGAGGCCTGAAGCTGCTGTTAATGAATGAACAAATCAACATCCGACTGTCTTCACTGCTTCGACACTACCGACTGGGCGATAGTATGAACATCGGCTCCTAAAAACTCAGCGATTAGATATCAGTCTGGAGTGGGGTGCAAATAATTTGCATGTGATCCAGCTGATACCACTACCACCCTATTTCTCATACTCATACATTAAAATACAGAATCAACTAATTAATTTATATCTGTACTGCGTCACCCAGGTTGTCCTGTAACAGAGGCTATGAAATAGGCATTGTTCTGTATTAATTACAGCAAATAATGTAAGGCAATATTGTCAATAAATAAATAAACAACTAAACATGTATATTACTGCATTACCTACTGTGATGGTTGACAAATAAGTAACATCATTACAGTAACAATCAAACGTCAGATCAAATAAACTAGCAAAATAGCAATATACACTGTTTCTAAAAAAAAAACGACAGTGATGTAGCACACTATAACTTCAACGCACATTAACCGATTTTGGTAATTTTTTGCAGAGATGTTGCTGAGCGAGTACGCTATTAAATAGTGATTTGTTATTCCACCTCCCCTTGCTAGTGTCTCTGCACTACCTGGGGAAACATGAACCAAAAAATTTGGTCTTTCAGTCATTCTGTATACTGAAAATGACACTGATTTTGCTTGCTATATCTTCCACATTCATCAACCAATTTTAGTAATTTTTGGCAAGAAATAGCTACAGAGCTTGAGCTATCATAAGCCTATTTAATTTATCATGTCCATTTGTTATTACGTCCTTAATTGGCTGCGAAATTGCGAAGTCAGAAATGACACATTTTCAACGTCACTGTTTGTTAATAAACATGCCATTTACTAAAGAAGATAAGATTCTGATTAAAAATTTGTTTGAGCTGAAAGGCTACAATGCTAGGCATTTAGTCAGAGAGTTTTCCAGAAAAAGCTAAAATGTCAGCAGAGTCTAAAGTTGTTGCAATTGCTATGGGTTACTGTTTGGTCGACCATCATCCCGGCAGTGGCAGATGACACAACGCCCGCATTGATCTTGTTGACGAACTGGTGTTACACAAAAATGGCTAGTCGAGAAATAATAATTATTTGCAATGCATACTGTACTTAATAGTATGACCTTATTGTGTACAACATATTATCAAAATTGGTCGATGAGTGTTGAAGATATAGCAAACCAAAGCAGTGTCATTTTTGAGCATGACTAAAAAAGACCCATTTTCGGGGTTCATGATTCCCAAGGTAGTGCAGAGACATTAGTTAGGAGAGGTGGGATAACAAATTACCATTTAATATCCTATTCCGTCAGCAATATCTCTGCCAAAAATTACCAAAATCGGTTGATGTGCATTGAAGTTATAGTGTGCAACGTCACCGTGGTTTTTTTTAGACACAGTGTAGAGAATTGACACTTCCATCAGTGAATTGTCTTATCATCATATGCAGACTCGCACAATAGCATCAAATGGTCAAAAGCAGCCAATACATTGCTGGGAAAAATGACAGTTGTTGGCTGTAAGACAAACCCTAATTTCAACTCTATGCCAACCCCTTCCTATGGTCATATCTCCACATGTAGACCGTGATGCCAGTGGTGTACTGATAAGCAATATAAATGAAGCATCTACACCAGTATCTTTTTATTTGTTGTTTTTTGTTTTTTAGTTTTAGTTTTTACTTTTCCTTATTTTCATTTTTCACATAATCACACTTTTTAGTTTTTCTTTCTAGTTTCATTATAAATGGACTTTTCATAACCGAGCATTTTAGTTGTCGTTAATGCGAATAACACTTGCAATGACAGCATCCAAACAGTTAAATGGCATCGCATGACAACGACCGTGAGGTTAGCTAGTGCACCAAATACCCTGTCAAATGTGACCCACGTCATTTTGTGTACATGTGTATTTTACTGCGTTTAACTGGGTTCCCTCACTCGGTTGGCTGTGCAACAGGAAAGGTAGGTACTCGTATCCAGCCTGTACAAACCAGCTCCAGTTTTTCACTAATGTTATGTTTTGGGGACGTGCCAAATATGGAGTAAGTCAAGACAAGAAAGACGATTCAACAAAAACAGTGTTGAAAAGTTCATTGCCCTACATTCATGTGTTTGAAACTGTCAAGTTGTTTTACACTAATCACTAACACATGTGAAATGGCAACAAATACATACCATTACCGGCACAGAAATATTTGTGCCACGTTCCTTGCAGCTGGAAAAACATTGATCGACCGACGTCTCAAACATTGAGAAATAATCCTCGAGAACATCAGCAGATGGCATCAATCTGCCAGGCCATGCAGAATGAGTTACACCTGCTGGGAAGCTATGCTCCAGCCTTCCAGACGATGCACGGGACTGACTTCCACTGGCTTCAGTTTGCACGAGAGGAGTTGATTTAAACTGAGAACTGCTGTTTCCCTGAAGTTTAATATCACTGTCATCCACGGCTCTTCCACCGTTAACGAACTCTTCACACATGTGGACAACAGCCGGCATTTCCAGATAAGTAGCAGCTGTAATGACATCTGTTACAGTGTCCGTATCGAAGCTGAGGATTCCAGTATAAATAAACTCGAGAACTATCTTAAATCCGGACACGCTGATTCCATCTAAATGAACACTCCTCATGTAATCATTGGATGTAGCAAACATCAGCGTGTACAGTTTCGTGCTCGTCGCAGCAAGGATGCAGCGGTGTGCACTGAAGCTGGCATTGTTGCCAACGTGGATGACAACGTCGCAGAATGTTTCAAAATTGCGCTGAGCATTGAGCTGTTCCAGCAGTCGCACGCTGTGGCTCCAGAACAGTTTTGTGTTCTTCGCGGAGAAACTGCACCGTTTTGCCTCACCTTGACAGCCATGTAAAACATAAACCTATTAACCATCCCACATTTAACCTGAAAATGCTAATGCAAACATGGCAACAAAAGGCAATTATGCATCTGCCTCCGTCACATTCATACACAATGTTGAAAGAGCACAATGTTGAAACAGCTCAACATCAAGTGTGGCAGTCAGCTAAGAATTAGGACAGCAAGTAGGCCTACTGTATTTTGCAACAGTATCACGCATTCATGAACAGAGTTGAGGTGCAAGCAGTGCAGAGGCAACGTTTACTGTGTGACATCTCTTCCCTCAGGAGTCAGTTTGTGGAATAAGAAAAGACACAAGTCTAGTAAACGTATCTGGCCACAAACTATTTATCCTCCAATCACTTTTATCTGGAAAATAGCTGTTAATTCAGTGTTTGTGAGGTAATCGAGTGGTGAAGCAATGAAGCATCTGTATAGAACTTGCTACTTATAAAAATTTCAAGTTAACTGAAACATACATTTTTTAAGTCTGTCCATATCTGAAACCTAGGTTTTTCGACTATAATTTAAGGTTTTGGGACTCAGCTACATGTATATGCTAAAATTGTACAGGCAAATTTAGTGAATTTATTGTAGCAGCTTCGATTATCCACAAAACAAATTTTCAAAATTGTTTTGAAAACTGGTGAGAACTGTAACTGTAAACCATTTGATAAATGTATGTTATTCGATAACATTCCTCAATTAGGCCTACTTGTTAGTTCATAGCATTGTTCTGTCATTTTTGAGTGGATTATCGGATATGTGCAACTAAGTCGTTTGCCATTCACACTAGTGTATTTAACCATAAACTAGCTGACAATGCTTAAAAATTACATCAAGAAAAAAGAAGCCGAACAATTGCAAAAACCTACCGTTAATGAAAAATTACAAACAGTAACAACACAAATTACTGGTAACACTAAAGTATTGTCATGCAAAACAAAGTGAGAAAAGTCACATTCATAATATTTGGCTAATTTCACCCATCAGCCAGTAGGTCTCGAAGCATAATAACAGCGGTTAAAGATGATGGAAATACCTTCAACTGACGGCCGGTTTACTTCCACAGAGTTATCTTGTGCGCTTTGTCGATTAAACTGCCGATGTTGATGAACACTGTCACTGCCACGACAATCTACTGGCATGTGTGATGACATCATATATGCCATGCTGTCACCCTTGACTCTGCTGCCTAAACAAAGTCATGTTGTCATGTTAGCTTTTAACTTATAAACAGCTAGTAAATAGTCCACTCAAATATGACAAATAATACTATGAACTAACAAGCAGGCCCAAGTGAAAAATGTTGTTGTTAAATATACATTTAGTTTATGGTTCTCACCAGTTTTTTTACATAACTGAAAACTTGTTTTGTGGGCAATCTAACCTGCTGGAATAAATTCACCAAATTAATTTTCTACCAATTTTCGCACATAGGTGACAGTCAAAACCTTCAATTATAGTGGAATAACCCAGGTTTCATTGATGGACAGACTTAGAAAAAACTATGTTCCAGCATATGAAGCCTTAACAGCACTAGATGTCAGAAACAGCCTAAACAGTTGGACAGACACTCACAACCACACTGCCAACATATACCACAATAAGCAGCAACAGAAGGATGAAATATACCAGTTCTCTCCAGTTCCATCAAATGATCCTTTCCGTTAGTAATGCACACGAAAAAGCACACACCGGTGTCCTACTAGTCTAACACACACTGACACACAGACACAATGTTGATAACTATGACTCATACACAAATAATGTAACAATGCAGCATGATGTCTGCTGTCATTATCACATATCACTACATCATTTCATCTAGGACACATTACAGTTACACTCCGGTGCCTGCATAGGGCTTAGTATGTACAGCTAGAATGATCCACAGAAAACTGGACCGGACCGATTCAGTAATTTTATGTTGCCTGTACCAGCCAAGTCAGTACCGGGTCTAGTAGTGAAGGTGGCAATGAAATGTGCCATATTTCCTGCAGCTGATGATGGTAATTACAGCAGAGAATTCTGCAATAATGCAACTGATGGTATCAGCCATGCTTCGTCTACATAATTGATCAAATTCGGCACAACCCCCGCAACCACCCACACTGATAACGATCGGCCAACATCAAGAGGACACGCAGCCAATGCTAATTACTGCCACTGCTGGACCACTGCCGATCTACAAAAACGACCGGCACTGATTCGATCTACAGTGGACCGGATGTGGTCTAGAATCAGTACAAAGCGTCGGCCCCGTCACAGTAGCATCGCTATAATTTCTGTTATATGTCAAGTTCAAAGATGACAGCAGTAAATTTCCTGTGCATCATTATAGAATATAGATGCATCATTACAGTCAACTAAGAAGGAGGCCTGCCACTGTCAGTAGTATGACAATTTGTATACTTCTATTGTTTCCCAGGTTGAGACGATTCGTATACTTCGTGCAAGGGGTGTGGGCCGCTGGGCAAAGCTAATGTAGTTTGGTCATTGCAACAAGCTAACTAATGGGAAATGAATGTAAGAACGATAAATATTACTGTAAGATAACAATGAACTTTAAAGTTAGACAGTAACAAAGTGGCATACAATTCCAATTCTACTAACATAATGATCCAAGACATAAAAAAAGTCCCGTGCTGCATCATGTTCTGTTCTGTCATGGCGATGTAAATAGGTCACTAGTGGCATAGAAGGGGTACGTCAAACCATATGAGGCAATAATACAATAATACAGCTGTTGGGCTCATTGGTTTCGAATGAACATCCTCACACATCCCATCACTGTGTAGGCCTAATATTGCTGGCAATTGTGTCCACAGTGCTATATGTTGACAAAATAGTGCAAAACCCCCATGGAGTTATCAGAAGTGACAATATTCTACAAATACTACAATAATGCATTGATGTATTTTGAAAAAAAACAAACAAACAGTTTAATACTTTTGTGCTTTTCTTTAATAGTAGATGACGGTAATATCATTTGTGGGGTAATGTCACTTCTGAGAACTATTCTACTGTGGGACTTGTCCCAGGCCCTGAAACATACCATAAGCCAGCATACTGCACTTCCTCACGACCGCACAACGATTGCACAGTCTTGATCACGACTGCATAACACACACATGACTGCAAGCACCTTGATCATTCTACATTATCAAATTTCTTTGGTATGTAATAAACTTGTACACAATATATGTTCACCAGTGCAGTTTTTTTTAAATTTCATTTAACCTTAATATTATATCTTTATAATTAACGTACTGCACTTCCGCACAGACAGTTAACTGCGTAAAGCGTAATCGCCTTGTCTGTGCGCCGGGCGGTCGGGCTGTGCGGCTTAATAGTAAATTAGCGTTCGGCGGTCGTAGTGGTCAAGACTGTGTGGTCGTTGTGAGGTCGTGCTGTCGGCTTTTAGTGAGACCCATCAGAATAAAGTACCAGTATATGGTCGTCTTGGCGCAAAATAGCCGTATAAATCGTTGAGTTAATTGTTTGAACTTAATCGCAATACGGTTAGCATAAATAATATCTTTTGCTTGTTTATTATGCCACCTTTTTGTATATTTTTAACGTACTTTATTAACAAAACTGCTCATTATGTCAGGTATGATTCATCGACTTGTTAAGATACAACTCAAAATCAGTTAGGACCGACACTGTTTTGTTAGACTGTTTCTAGCTACATGTACACTGTAGACTGTTTCCAGCCCAACGCAACACTGTACACGCTAACGCACAAAACGGCGCAACAGTGACACCTCGCACGCAAGGCGCGATACGTCTGTGTCAACTAAAATTTAACGCAGCCAACGCTGTTCTACATTCTAGCTATATATCTCAATATAGGGGGGCCGACACGTATAATCCAGCGACTCCACGGACCCAATTTTCATCCCTAGTTGCTGGGTGGCAACGCGTTTGTCCACCCGCGGAACGGCGTCCTAGATTTAAATTCAAACTCTCAGACCAACAAGCGACGATCGAGGACTGCCCGACGCCCATCACCACCTATTGGACCGCCTCGACGCTGCTGCTAATGCGCTGGATTAGTAGCTATCCCAGCATCCCCTGGCCACACGCTAACTGGTCCCGGGCTGCGGAGGCGATCCTCGTGGGAGGACGCGTCCTCAGCCCGGGTCTGCAGAACGGTAGAATATATATACGAGCCGCGCAAAAAGGACGCGATTATGGATAGACCTACTGTGTACCGGCGTTTCGTGGCCCCGAGAAAAGATCAACTCGGGCCCACAATATAGAGCGTTAAACTAGAAACGTTGCGTTGTATCCGCTTTGATTTCCACTTGCCACCGGATCAACGTGTCACCCAAATCTTAACCGTTTCGCCGACAACCCCTCGGACACCGAGCAGTCTTCAAACAAACCGCCATTATCGACGGCATGACTTCATCTGTGGTCGCCAGAGTAAGTCGTGCTGCCGCTTCATGCAGACGTGTTAACACAGTAATGAGTCGAACTTACGTGATGATCCAAGCCACTGTGGACTCTTATGACCGACATTTTGTGTGGGTCCCAACGTGCGGTGCGGTGCCTTGCGGCACCGCAATGCAACGCACCGCATGCGGTGTGAACGAACTTGCATCAAACACTTTTGAGTGAGTGTTCCACGTCACCACGTGGTCACTGGTCGCCAGTATTATTCGTATAGGGGCTTATAGCAAATTAAGTATATAATTGAGATAGTCTAAGCGTGTCTGTTTGCCTGTTTATCTGCACGCATATTTCAGGAATCAAATTAACGTCCGAATTTCACCGAATTTTCTGTGCTTTTAGCGCGAGATGTAATATATGCATCTCACGCTTTGCTACGATGTCAGTGTCCGTCTGTCTGTCTGTGACGGAAGTGAATTGGCGCATTATAGCCTAGCTAATTTAGGCTTCAAATTCCGATCCAAAATTTTCCGCGCATTGTCGTCGCGGGGAAGGGTCATCTCAACAACAACATCTCGCGCTATGCTAGCCACTGCTAGGCCCTCTTGTTTGTTGCCTATAATCGTGCATGGCTCGATCCTCCTCTGGCATCATTGCCTCATTTATTCCACCGTCGCACTCGTGCCTCCTATGTCTACAATGGATGTCTGGCGTGGTATAACGTAGTGTTAACACTCACTTATACCACTCGAGACAGTACTGTTGTATAACATACAGTGTACGCGAACAAAGGATGCAAATGTTTGCAACTATTGTCGGCGGAGACCATTTGTTGGTCACACTTAATGTTGACATCTGTGATGATTAGGCTGCAATTCGCTGCTGGGAGTCATGGCAACTCAGCTGGGAAGTTTCTACTTGCTTCTTCAAGGCTAAATTCTACGGCAACAGTTTCCTCGTATCTTTCTCGTAACATTGTCTCAGCATCCTCGATTTTTTTGTTACAAGGATGCTATCGACTTCCCCGTTTAGCTTGCCACAGAGAAGAAGTTCGTTCTGAAAATAACTCTGCCCAGTGTTCCTTATCTTCTTTGCCCTTTTTGTCCGTTTGTCGTGTCGTTTCTCCAAACTCCACGAGCATGACACGCACGACTTGTTGCGGACATGTTAGCGACACGCCAGACCATCTTGACATGTCGAGATGTTCGAAAGTCGCCAACATCCTCGTGGCATCCTCATAGCACGTTTAACGTAACATATTATCGACTTTTTCGTAACATTTGCTGCGGGGAAGTTACGATGAACTGCTACAGCGGAATTAGGCTTCATCCTGCGCATAGGACGAAAACTGGAGTATCGGCGGCACTCGGCAGTGCCTGAGAACGACGCACAAGGAAGCAGACTTGACCTTGAGTTGACAGTCGAGCCACGAGAAAGCAAACTGCGTTTCCGATAAACTCGGCGTCGATCAAGCGGCTCGCGCTGGACCGCGACGCAGTATCGACGAGCGAACAGCTGTGCTTACTTCAGCCGGAATTCCACGGGACCAGTTTTTATCGCAGCATCCTCGTGACCTCCTCGCGATGTTCCTCGCGAGGAGGTCCGCAACAAGTCGTGCGTGTCGTGCTCGTGTCGCGTGGCTAGCTGAACGCGGGGAAGTTGCCACGCGCGACACGCACAACTCGTTGCGGACGTCCTCGCGACGACGTCACTAGGATGCTACGCGGAAAACGGTCCCGTGGAATTTATGCTTTCACGTGACTCGAGTGCCCAACCCAGCAGCGCCTGCAAAGGTCGGCGAGTTCCCGAAAGACGTGGTGGGTATTATACGGTACGTGTGACGCGTTTGCAAGAGTACTGTTCAATCGGGCACCTGCAGACCGTTATACCCGCGCCGGTGTATATAGCCAGGCACAGGATGCATGCATGCTGGTGATCATCGTTCATGCGAGCATCTTTTAATCACGTAGATTCAGAAAATAACAAAGGAACAAGAGGCCACTCTCGTTAAAACTAACCAAAATGAGGTGCACTCGGGACTGCTAGAAATATTTATCGACCGCGTAGCAGGGGCGATAATACGTTTGGTAGCGTCAGTGTGTGTGTGTGTGTGTGTGTGTGTGTGTGTGTGTGTCCGTTTGTCTGTGGGCGCTCTCCTGTTTGAACCGTTTGACCTATGACTTTGATTTTTGGCATGAAGGTCGATCTTGACTTTGGCTAGCCTGGGATTGTAGGTCAAAGGTCAAGGTTAATCAGTGAAAATTGTTTACGCTCTCCAGTCTAAACCAGTGGTGCGGAGCAGGTCAATATTAGGACTCGGCTTGCCGAGTTCAGCCAATGGTAATTGCGAATGACCATTGGAATTGTCTGTTTGTCAGTAATCAGGGGGCGTTCAATG
>Ga0209782_1000497_pt1 | contig 17242 bp, 7 predicted proteins | sample WorMetmaBAHAMAS1_FD_187390 | JGI IMG/M metagenome (GOLD analysis project Ga0209782, IMG submission 187390) | Marine gutless worms symbiont microbial communities from Max Planck institute for Marine Microbiology, Germany - Inanidrilus... | ecosystem: Host-associated > Annelida > Digestive system >...
TAATGCTAAATGGTACACTAAATGCTAACTTGCTCATCTTGCATGTTACTGTTACCTTTCAAATTTTATAACATAAAAAATAAATATTGCACATATCACAAACAGTTAGGCATTTAACGAATTTTTTACGAATTTTTACGAATGTTTTTAATTTCGGAAAATTCGTTAAAATTCGCGAATTTTTTTTGCTGAGGTAACGAATTCTCGATCTATGCCAGCAAGATTGCAGATTTGCACTCACGTTTGTCCTCCCAGAAAGGACTTAACTGTTTGACAAAAGTTGACTAACGTCCATCATGATAGATATGGGTTCATCTGCAGTTAAAAACAAATCTTCTGTTTTACTGCCCGACAAAAAGTCTTTTTTGCTTGATATAACTCCACTCATATAGGCTGCAAGGTCAAATCGTTTTGCCACAGTCTCGGAGGCAGATGTCACTCCTAATTAAAAGGTGAAAGATTGACTTAAACTTTGCAAACAACGTGTCTTTCCAAAAAGCTTTATTCTTTCCTTACAGAGTGAAAGATGCAGCAATCAGGTATTTTTGAAAAGTAGCAGTATTTTCCTGGTAAGCCTTATGCAGCTAATCATCTCGTGAACCTTTTTGCAGTTGGGTATCACCTACTCCATAACCTTATCAATTATTATTCTTTAAAAACTACTTACAGACTGTCACACTATCAGAAAAAGTCCAAAATGTTACACTCATTTAACAAAAGTGCTTAAGCACACACTGTGGGAGACTTTGACCCGTGACACCCTGACAGAGCTCTGCCCCTGGACCACACTAGTACACTTCTAGATCTCAGATTCTTTTACACACTTACATCACTTTTTACAACAAAACTTAACTCCAGCAAGAGCAACACATAAAAATCACATTGCACAGCCGTATGCCTGCTATATAGAATCAATGTGGCTGCTATATGGCTAAAACAATATGGCTGTCATATCGATACCATATAGCAGGAATATGATTAAACCAGATGCCAGCCGTATTGTGTGAATATGGCAGCCATATGGTGCAGCCATATCACTGCCATATTGACACAATATGGCAGTCATGTGGTTTAGCCACATGCCAGCCATATGGCATCAATATGGTAGCTATGTAGTTTAGCCATATGGCAGCCACACGGATACAATATGGCAGGCATATGGCTATACCATATGTCTGCCATATTGTGTCAATATGGCAGGTATATGGTGGTACCATATTGCTTCCATATTGACACCATATGACAGCCATGTGGTTTAGTCATATGCCTGCCATATGGCATCAATATGGCAGCCATATCGTTTATCCATATAGCAGCCACATCAATACCATATGGAAGGCATATGGTTCAGCCATATGACAGCCATACTGAGACCATATGGCAGCTATATGGCTGTACCATATAGCTGCCATATTGATACCATATTGTAAGCATATGGTTTAGCCATATGCCTGCCATATGGGGTCTTGGGTGCAAACCACATGAAACCCCATATACTAGCCATATGATTTTACATATGGTATCCATATGGGTGACATATGTCAATGCTACTGGGGGCTCAAGGGTATCTAGGTCAAGACTGATCAATCGCTCATAATACGACAATTTACTGAAGCCAAATAACCTTTTAGTAATCTGTTATCTGTGATATGTGTGTGTTGGTGCTATAAAAGAAAAGCCACTTGAGCTATCAACACCAAACTTGGTATAGGCCTAGCTGAAATTCCACGGAAGCAGCTTCCTCGTATCATCCTCATGATCCTCGCGAGGATGTCCGTAACAATTAGTCGTGCTTGTCGTGCTCGTGGACTTTGTAGAAAGACACGTCCACACACGGATAGGCCTAAACGGGCAGCACGGACATCTATACTGACATTCTTCATTGTTTTTATTGAACTCTTATAATGTAATAGACTATGCAGTCACGTTATGCCCGACTGAAATTAAAGCTTTTGATTGACAGATTGCACTAGTTATATAGCCTACGTATATAACGTATTGCCTAGGCCTACACCGCAGCCCGCAGACTGCCGGCCGAATCCATGGCGGTAAGCGGTGGCAGGCTGGACGGGTAAGTCGCCACGCCCGACTTGTTGCAGACATCCTCGCGAGGATGTCACGAGGATGCTACGCAGAAAATGGTCCGTGGAATTTTAGCTATAGCGCGTCGCGCGGATCCTCTGCGACAGCTGATCGAGCTTCTTATCAAGGATAGGTCCCTATAGGCTAGCGGAAGCCTATGCCTATGGGTCTACTGTAGGCCTAAGTAATTTAGAACCTGTCGAATGTTTTCAAATCACGAGCTATTAGGCGCCTTTACAGCCTAGATATACAGCTTCTTTCTTAGAAACCAAGGATCAAATTCCAAATTTATCTCGCGTGTCCTTCAGTTTACGACTATCTTGAGCGATATCGGTGATCGGCGTAATGAATATTCATGCTGATGCCGCCTAGCAACGAAGATCTCTTCATTTATGATCCCAGAAAAAGGACACTGACACCTTGACAAGGCCGGTCAAATGCTTGAATGTAGGCTGACTATACTTTTGCACTGTTGTCAATAACATATTTTTTTAAATAAAAAACACTCACAAACATTAGATTATTGCGTAGTTGCGTCATCCAAATACTGGGGCTGTTAGCCAGCAAGCTGAGATGTAGGCCTGACTGCGGCGCCGCCTAGCCCACTTGCCCGAAAGCCAGAAATCGGGCAATATGTCACGGCGCCGCCGGCGGGAGTTACGAGGAATAGCTCATTTGCATAGCGATCGATTGTTATGTAGCGGCGCGGTAGAAGTTTTATTGCGATGAACAACGTTTATAACTCGTGAAACATTGCAATAAAGCTGGCGATTTGTGGCATGAAGATTTCCAGTAGAAATGTGAACACGGAGCAGCAGGTAGGTTTATGAAAAGTGGTGTCTTGTTCCATGTTTCATTGTTTGGCATTGCCATGCGTCTTTGTTTACGTTTCTTTCCAGGACGTTGACCTCCTTTGTTTCGTGTTATCAATTTGTGTGGATAGAAATACAGCTAAATATACCGATTATCGATATTATTTGTATATGTGTTGATGTCTATAATAGTTTGTGTTAATGTTCAGCGTTTTGTGGACTTTATTGGGCAAATATGTTCGAGGTCGGGGGTCTGTTTATTGCGTTGTTGAAACAGCTGATCGAAACGTGTCAGGTTCATTTGGTGCTTCGAGGTCCAGAACGGGATGTTTAGTTAGCGGATTGACAGATTTCGTTCTGTGCTGTATTTTAGTAGATAGTTGCTAGTTTCCAGGTGATCATTACTAAGTTTGCAACACTTCGTAAACAAATTGGCTTTTTGGCACCAAATTTACTGAAACCATCATTGGTAAATTTGGGTAGTAGGTATAGCCGGTGATTAGTATCGTTTTGTTTTATAAAAAAGAATACTGGGGGTGGCGTCTAGGAGGGGCTGTGCTCACACGCCAGTGTAAAAATTAACTTTAAAAGAAATTTGAAGCGGCATTAAATGACGCTGCACCGAGTGCCAATAAACACTAAAGTAGCAATAAGCCAATATCGGTTAGTATGTCGATCAGTGGGCGGTCTCACTAAAAGCCGACCGCACGACCGCACAGTCCGGGGACCACGACTGCACGCAGTCGATAGTTGTGCGGTCGTGTGTGGTCGTGCCGTGCTACACTGTGATTCCCTTTAGGTCTACCTAATATGATTTCGTATCCGTGAACGATCAACAACGTCTATACCGTATACTTTCTCTGGTGTTTTACTATTCTGAAATCTGAAATTTCATTGGATGTTACAGTCTGACAGTGTGCAGTCGGTCTGTGCGGTCTTAACAGTGCCCACGGTATAGACTGTTTTCGACAGATAATTAGCGCTCGGCGGTCGTAATTAGCGTGCTCTGACCGCACGACCGCACAGTCCAGACTCTGCGGTCGGCTTTTAGTGAGACCCTCAGTGGGTGCATGCAATAGAGGCCTGATGTCTGGTATTCTGCATGTGTCCCATAACTTTTGAAATTAGGAATTACATGCCTGCTTATCAGATTGTGTTCTATTTTTAGCCACAGTAGTCCCTATATGTTCATTACCTTCAGTATGCATTATTAACTTTATAGCTCTTCTTTGTACTACTTTCAACAAATTTTTTAACTAGATGCCACCTACTACAATACAATAATGAGGCCTCATCAGACATATATAGTACAGTAGTGCCATTATCTTCTCAGATCTATCATAAAATTTTGCTTAATCATCTCAAGCAGTCTGGTAGCTTTTATTTTGGTTACACTGTACTGAAACGTTAAGTTATCTGCAGTAATTACTTCAACATATGGTTCAGTGGAATGTAATGTATTATATTTCAGCTTGCTCTGAATCCGCAAGTTCTGCCATTTTACCCACGATCATTTCTGCCCAATTCTTGCCTCGTAAAAGCCGCAGACTCGACTCGGAGTAATGACATGTACGATGACTTTGCCCGGAGCTTTGAGAAGTTTTGTGAAATCTTCGATGACACAAGACGCGATTGTGCAGCTGGAGACAAGTTATGTAATAGCCAAAGTTACCAGACTGATCTGTGGCAGCGTTGGGATGTGCCAAGTGATTCCACAGCCAGCAGTCATGCACATTCTTCGTCCGGATTTTTTGATGCGGTGAGTAAATTAAATTCAGTTTAAATGATATTTTGGCAAGTGTTTATATGTAAGTTATCTGCCTGCTGTCTGTCTGTATGTTGCCAGATTTTAAAAAGAAAACAGTAGCTGAGTTTTTGTTAAATTTTTGGAGTTATAAGACTTCTTGAGATAATTTGATTTAATTGTTACAGTTATCAGTAATGTCTGCAAGATTTTGAACATGCTGTCTGTAATAATAAAGTTACTTTGCACATACAGCATTGCTTGCTTGGCTGAAATTGGCAAGCCTGTCAGGTTTATTTGTTTATTTTTGGTAGATATGGAGTAATACTTCGAGCCCACATACAGAAAGCGATTGGAACTGCTTAGTTTCTAATGATAGCAAACTGATGACGGATGAGAGTGTTCGTTCAAAGAATTTCTCAACATCTGCTGAGGAGAGGTTAGTTAGCTAACCTACATTGTCGTATGTTGAATTACGTTGCCGAATGCTTTACATAAGTAAAACTGTAGTTTTTCGACAGCACGAAACTGTAAAATACTACTACAAATATTTCTAATGTTTACTTGCATTTAGTATTGTCTTTACCAGTACACATCACTTTTTTCTTTTTCACGTTGATCTTCATACAAAATTTTTGTTATCTTTGTTCAAATTATCCACGAGTTGTTGCAGCCCTTTCTTTCTGTTGGCTATCTGTGCTTACCATCTGCATATCTGATGGTATTGACCACTCTGCCTTCCACTGATATGCAAATGTCTGCATGGCTTCTCTGATCTTTGTTTCATCATTCTAAGTAGTAAGTAAAGTAATCGGATATATCAGTTCGCAACAACCCTCACCGCTACGGGAACTCACGTGCCATATGGGATCACACAGTGTTACCTGCCGCCCGGCAGAGGTAACATTCCCGCCTTTATCCCAGCCAATTAAGGCTGGTACTCGATTTAGCGACCCCAGAGGGATGCAAGGCTGAGTTGACCTAGTTGGCTCGGTTACATACCAAGGTGGTATACCCACCAAAAGACGGTCACCCATCCCAGTACTAACCGGGCTCAACGTTGAGCAACTTCGTTCGTGCGACGACCGACGCTACCACAAAGCTAAACCGTCAACCAATAAATTATATGCATATATGCAAACGTTGTAGAATGCAGTGTGGTAGCAAGCTGCTGGATGGAACCTGGTCTCAGTCTGGAGAAGGTTTTGACGTGGACCTGCATTGTGACAGTGGCCGTTCACTGTTTGAACTGTTTCGTCATGATGGCACAGGAGATAAAACCGACAGTGTTGCTGCGACGCCAAAGATGAACGTGGCAGGCGATCAGTGTGGCACAAAGTATTACACACCGTTTGGAAGCGGCGTCTCACTTGGTGATTTGACCCACAGTCAGCTCGCCACCAAATCATCTTCGAATTTCGAGCCGTCCGAAGGTCGTAATGGTGTAATTGGGAAGCCGTTGCAGCCAGCCACTACGACGAATGAAATTAATGCCGACAAATTTTCCACATTTGCGAAACTGTCAGATTCTGGGACGAGGGCAACACGTGAGCAGGTTGAAGAGTACAGTACAGCGATGTTGTTGGGTTTTCAGTTTGAGCAACAGAAAAGCAATAAAAGTACGAACGATAAAGTGTCCGTCAGTATGCAGCCGAGGTACAGCCATCAGAGTGAAGTGGTGGGACATCAGGATGTGCACAGCTACAATGCTGGAAAGCCCCAGATACCAAATGTAGTGCCAATTGCTAGAGATGGTAGCAGCAGATGCATCGCGGTGGAACAGCAGGATAAGCAGCTGGTAGCCACCCAGCAGATGTTTATGCAAGAGCTGAACCGTCTCCCGCCAGATCTCCGCAAGCAGTATGTCGACTACATGATAGCCAGTCATCTTGGCATGCTGCCTACCCCTTGTCAGACAGTACCAACCGTACCTGGTATGTATTATAACGTTGCAGTTGGTCCCAGTGCGGTTCCAGTCACCCCGATGTTTGGACCACCAGTGATTATGCCGTTGATGCCAACACCTGTGGTCACTTTTCGGCCAGTTGCACCGTCATCAGTGACCAAGTCCGCCATTCGGTAAGTGTCTGGTCTGTCTTCTCTCTGGCTTAGTAGTAAAATAACAAGATTGCCCAAAGTAATTTGGGAACAGGCCACGCTATGCCACAACCTCCCCATTGGTTACAATGGGGCACCCAACATTTACCCCCAAAATTTCTTTCTCTCATGATCCTATCCAGAAACCCAACTACCTGCCTCATCCCTGGATCCGACCTATCATCCCAAACCGCATCCATGTCCAATCACCCATTTTGCCGCAATGCTCTGGACAGACAGACAGACACACACGTAGACCAACCGATGGTTGGAGAGAATGTTTGATGACTACTGGGCCTCGTTTGCTCTATAGAAAGCGAGGTAGTGCAGTCTAATAATCGCACTGATGACAATTTTTATGGTCCTTTTAAAGCCATTTCAACTCGTGAGAATTCATCCAGTGCACTCAGTGAATGCAGTCTGAACACCAACAAAACCAGCTGACTTAGGATATGAGTCTGCCCTCCACTGGACGGTGAAGTAAGTATCCGCTTTCAGCATGAGTAATATGATTAAATGGTGATGGCAATGTGGATGGTAGCAGCCTATTGGCAGACTCGTATCCTAGGCTAAAGCGTTCCCGGCATATAAAATGCTAACATTTAGTGTTATGCCTGAACAGGTTGTAGAACAGCAGGGTGTTTAGTCCCAGATCAGGATGATTAACAGTTTATCACACCAAGAGTGCTTGCTGTGAGATTTATGTCTTGAACCGGCAAGAGAGTTTGACAGTATCCTGTGACTGTTGTTACCTCGGAAGTTACAAACTTATGTTACAGACCTATATAGTCACTAAATAGCTCATAATGTGCTGATATGCCATTACTGCTTGCTCACTCATTTCATTTGTTTCGAAAGAACTCAGCTTACGGTATATGCAGTGCAAGTTTGTTGAAATAGCCTATCCCTATTTTCTTTGTATTACCATAGAAATTATTAGTCTTGCTCATTTGAATTCGTGCAATATAATGGGTCCGTGCTTCTTTGTTGTTATGCATGCTGTTAATATTGTAGACGAACTGAAGCTGCAAATGAGCTTCACGTCGCTCTTGAGGACTGCTATGAACAGTTTAGACTTCTGGAGAATGAACGCAAAAAGGTGATTTTCAATGTAAAACACCGGAAAACTAATGTCCTTACTCCTTAGTGTTGATTGTTTGATGATCGGTTACTGGTAAGTTGTCTTAACAACTTGTGATGAATGGCCAAACAGATGAAATTGCTGTATCAGTATCGTGTTTTGCACAGCTGTGCTGTAGTGGTACTGAAGTGAGAAGCTGAAGACAGATGGAGATGCAGTCATAGAATGTCATGTCAAAAACCTGCTGTATGAAGAATACCGGAGTACTGTAGTGCAATAAGAATGAAAGGAAATAAGAATACAGTTATTCAGAACCAAAAAAATGGATGAGTTGAAACAATGAAAACTGAATAATAGCTTGGGCACTTTCATGACTAAAGTGGATGCGCCTAAAATGATATTGCAAACTACAGTAAATGACGCTGTTGTGTGTTGTTAGCGAGTATCGTGTGTTATGTGCTTGTTAGACGGAGGCCGAGTTAGCAAGGCAGAATCCTGGCAAGTCGGTGTCGAGTGACAACAGTTGTAGTCTCCCTCCACTGCCAACAAATCCATCTCGTGTTGACAGACTGGTCGTCGATTCTCTCCGGGAGCACGCAAGGGTGAGTTTCGCAGTTTAGAGATGTGGCTGGATGTCGTGTGTGATAGCTGGACTGTCGGATGACTTTTCTGTACCGATACGAGATGCGTCTGAATCTCCAGCTTGCATGCATAATTGTTGTAGTTGTTTTATGAAAACGAGGGTGTAAAATAATTGGACAAGAAAAAGAATCTGGCAGAAAAGGTTGTTTTAAAAATGAAAGTCTCATGTAACGGAACTGTACTGTTAATTATTATTGACATAGTGCACTGTTTGCCATCAGCAAAGACATCTGGGCACTAAAACTTTGTTCCTGCATAATCCTATGTGTTAACTGGGGATACCAGCTAACACAGGTTGACCTGTTTATTGGGCCCCATTGCTTGCAGTCACCCTTTCTTACACAAGTTGCACATAGCAACTGTGTGATGGGCACAGCCTTGAGCTGTGCAAAAATGGTGGAACCAATCGATATTCTGTTTGAGGGCAGACTCGTGGTCCCAAGAAACCTTGCATTAGTATGCCATTGGATGGGGTTCAGATCATTCAGTGGAATGGGAAATTCTGAGAGGGAGGACATGCCAGCCCATTCTAGGGACTCTGCTGTGCAGTACATTGCATAGCGATTATTTATTCCTCAGTAACAGCCTGACAGCACAGCTGCTACTGCCAAAGGTTCAATATTGCAATACTTCTGACTGGCTGGCCAGCGGTGTGAGGACTTTTCCAACCGAGTGGCTGTCCAGCAGCAGTGTGGCCTGTTGCCAAATTACTTTGGACACAAGACAATCTTATTATTACTATGACTGTTGTTATTATGTTAATGCTTCGTGTCAACAGTAGACTGGTGTTACAGGTTACAACACTGGTCGAGCAGATTCAGCATCTGTGTAACGTAGAACTCACGAGCTACATTCACGATGGTTTTACGCGTTGGGCTGATGCAACTCGCAGAGTCGACAGTTGTCGCCGTGATGAAATTGCAAATGCAATTAACCGACATCGAACGAAAAACGCCTCGCAGACAGAGAAGGATAAAGGTTTTTAGATTGATGTTTTCTCACACATTTACATGTAATTTTTTATTGGTAGTTTTATACGTGAAGTTCGTCATTTATGCACAGCTTCACGGAACCCCGGAAGTGTTGGATGTCATGCATAGATTTTACAGTACGAGCTTTAGTGAAATAACGAAACCATATTCCGTGTGTAATTTTGTTCTTTAAACTAGCAGCAGCACATTTAACAGCCATTTAGGTCGGATTGCACCATCCACACTTAACTGAAGTAGTTCCTTAAATCTCCGTTGAAATGCGTGGAAATTTAAGGACTACTTAAGTTAAGTATGGATGATGCAACCCAACCTTAGAGGGAAGTTGCAAGTGATACCAATGGATGTCTGTTAACTTGCAGATGTTTTGGCGCTGGCGGCTGCACTCGGCGATTTGACGTTGGATCTGCGTCACGCCCGCACCATGCTCTGGTGCAGTCTGCAGCTCGGCAGTTGTGACCTGCCAGTTTCCAGCATCGATGCTGCGAAGCATTCGTCCAGACTGAACCTGTCCGTACGTCACCGCCCTCTGCCGTCCACCGCAGTCCGTCACATGCCTTTCCGTAGTCGGAAAAACAAGCCGTTGACTAGAGAGATGGACGCCATCAATGATGTAGACATTTGCGTTGATGATGATGATTATGATGATGATGATGATGATGTATTTACATATGTTAATGAGCTGGTTAATAATTGCTGCGGAAGCTGCCTTCCTGATTATCCTGACCAATAGATCTGAATAGCATATCACTTTTCTCTCTTCTCCACTGTTTGCAACAGCCATTAGTTTTTGTGAATTTTAGTTCAGAACTTAGTTTAATGTTTTTACGCCATTAAAATTTACCAGTGGTAGTATTTGATTCCCTTGGCATCGTATTGAAGACATTATTAGACTCCGTTTTCAAATCATTTGTATGTTAATGGGCAAAACAATAATTAATGAAATCAGTGAAACTGTTTGAAATATGCAATATGCATACGTAATGACTAAACTAGTTACCGAAAATGTACTTGGAAAAATTTATGTATTATGAAAAGTTGAGAATTTACGACCGCAGCTTAAATTCACAATTTGAGTGGTTCTTTTCAAACATCAGTCGGATTTGCACTATATACAGGTTTATCGCCGTTTCATGAACTATGTCTAACTTATATTAATTATTGTTATTTTGTGTTTATATTTTGCATTGCAAGCATTTAGTACTGTAGTTGATTGTGATCCTTTGAGCATGTTGCGGTGTGTCGGAACTCGTCGTCGGTGGATTTGTACGTTGGTCGGAGTTTTGAGTGCCTGGGGTAGTTACGTCAGAGGGCCTGCACGAAGGTCGCAGCACACCTACCCTCGGGAGTCTGGTGGTGGATGAAGAAGAGATGAAACCAGCGGGCGATTTTCACTGATTTAGGTCAATGATTGCTTTATCTTTAGTGCTTTGACACCGTCGGTTGGGTGGCAGGAAGGTCATCATCTGCAAGGGTGGTTCTAAGGGGAGGGGGCACAGTGGACAGCCCATCCTCCCTGGTACGGCCTCCCCCACTGGCCCCCAAACGAAATTTTTTTAGTGTAATTGGGCATCTTGGATGAAAAATTAGCGATTGTGTGTTGGGTTTCGTGTCAAAACTGCATATTTGTACGTATGACCGACAAAATTTATCTGGTGACTGGCCCACTGTGGTGACGGCTGGCTGCGTCAAAGGTAGAGGTGCTAGAGCCTCGTCTATACTCATCTGGACTTGTAACAAATACATGTGCCAATTATCCGCAAAGGTGCTGTTGTGGAATAGTGCTGAGATGCAAACGAGTCGAGCGAGAGGTGACATGAAGGTCTGTAGTCGTGACTGATATTAGCAAAGATTGATGTGCCAGTTTGAATATTTTAACCATCACTAATCATGATTGCCATCATAGTACATCTGCTGACGTTCTTCCGATGTTATACTTCCGAGCTCAGTTGCCGTAGTAGCCGTTTAATGTCGTATAATTATGAATGCTACGTTTTGTACTTGTGATGTTCGATTACTGTGCTTTTTACGAACAGCTGCAGACTTCAGCTAGCGTCTTTCTGCCGTCGTTTGTTTGAAACCTATCGTTGTAGATAGATAGACCATCTTTATGCATAACTAAACTTTTAAAGTATGGGTTTCCAACCAGGGGGAATTCTCCAAGACATTCAAACACTTTGAAGATTTGTTTGAAATAGTTACGCTTATTGTCTAACTGGGCTAAAATGTTAGTGCCATGCTGATGCCAAATCCAATACAGTGCACGAGAGACAATCTACAATGTTTTACAGCGTAACATCCCATATTGTTTGGAATGCACCTTTTTGGTTGGACAGTTTTAGAAAGGGAGAATGACATTCTGACATATGATAAAAGGGTGCATTGAGCAAAAAGGTTGGGTATCAGTTGGTATTAAACTGGCAAATTATTTGTGTGTTTTTTACATGGAACACAAAAAGCACCGTAGATGTATTGGATGTAGTCAGTTTTCATGGTGCGTTTCCGCTTTCTGTCTGTAGATGCTTGTGATTTGTATTTCCTCGTCTGTCTTTTGGTACTGAGTCATTTAATTTTCGCACAAACAGGTAACAAAGTACCGGTAACTTCTTGCTGATTGTATAAGATGGGCCGGAAAGTATAGACAGTTGCGTGAAAGCCAATTGTATTGGGCCTTTGTTAGAGTTATGTCTGCATGGTAAAGCCGCTGCATTATGGTGTGGTGCTTGAGTGTTGTATGTTGGTGTTACTTGTTGATTTGTTTAGCATTAGCATATAATTGCAACATAGCCTCTGGTGTGCTACTATACGAAGTGTTCAGAATGTGTGTTGTGAGGTTTTTTTTGCAATACTGTTGTTTGTCATTGGACAATTTTGGCCTGCTTTTTTGGCCCACTGTGTGTTAGCGATGAGAATGCATTGTTGGGTCCACCATGTACGGTGTACTGCTGTGTGTAGTGAGGTGATACCAAATACTGTGAAGCGTAGATGGCAGAAGCATCTGAAAAGTGGGCGGGCCAATCACGCTCGGGCGACGCCAAAGGTCGATGGAGGTGGGGAATGGGGAGGGAGTATTCCCCTCCGCAGCCGACTAAGGGGCCTGGGGGAACTTGCAGAGTCCCGGAGCCCCTCCCGGCCGAAATTGAGTTTTGTAATATCTGAATGCCAAAGAAGCCATCTGGTGAGTGGTTCAAATATTCCCGAGCTAGTGAAGCTATAGTTGTGAGTGTCCCTTAAGGACTGCCACGGCCCTCGGCTGTCAAAAGTGGGCGGGCCACGGCCCAATAGCTTCCGCCGACTATGTTATGGAGGAGATTGTATGATGAATAGATTGTCGTTGACTGTGATATGGTTGTGATAACATGGAACGAACAGACTTGAGTGGGTTTAATGAAGATTGGCATACTAGGTTTGTCGATGTTGCTGATACGAATCTGCATTGGAGTAGCGGTTCCAGGACAAGATAAGTAGTGACTAACTGGGGCCATTGCAGCTTTTTGTGTTTGAAAACGTCAATGCAAGCACAGCTGTAAAAATACAACAAAATGTCAGTAATTTCCACAAACAATACTAACTCGATAAATTGCACAGTATGATTATATTGATGTTTTTCTTCTGTTAAAGGTTTCGTTTGTCAGTTCCCATGGAACCGCTACTGCTGTATTGTGACCATTGGAATGCATGGGTTGCACAAAAAGTTTACCTATGAGAAAAGATCTGGTATTCTACATTGACCAGTTCTGGCCTACTTTGACCAATTTCAGATAAGGGTTGAGTGTATTAAATTGTTTCGGCTTATCAGTTTTGGAGCAGAATAGAATATGCATCAAACATTTATAAACTTGATGTAAAAAAACTAATGGCATCTAAGGTTTTACTTACAACATATTCTGCTACATAATACTGCTATGTGGAGATAGTTGATACATTTAAAATTGTTTTATCAATATTGTAGACATTTTATGCACGGATTGCGATTGAAAGTACTGCTAACATTGCCATTACATTTGCATGTAATATTTTGTAGGAAGGATATTTTTTCACATGATGTAATGTGCAGCTTCATTCTTTTTTTATCTTATCTTGTTTAAATTTTGAAACGATTGTTTTTAGTTGTTCTTTTCCGTTTTAATAACTGTCTCGTTATGTGTAGCATTTGTATTGTTAGTGATTTTACCGAGTTCATTTTAAATGGTTCTTTAACATTATTTATTTTCTAGGTCTGTTGTTGAGTTTCAAAAGATCATTTATCTAATTAATTGCTGTGCTCTTTCATTAATGTTTTTATTTTACTGTTAAGTTGTTAATGTTATTGTTTTATTCTTCGTTCAGTGTTGGGTAGCTTGTTGGATTAAGTTAACAACTTTATTTCTGAATAAATGTTTCTATATTACTGTCCACTAAATATCTGCAATTTCATCCCCCAAATTGAAACACTTGTATAGTTTACTGGTTTGGTTACTTGTGCATTGGCATGTATTTTGCAAATACTGTGCTATCATTGGCATGTAAATGTCGGCCTTTTGTCTTTGCATACTCATGGCATACAGTTACTAATGAAATGATCTATTATGTAGTCAGAATGTAGTTAAAAGTATTTGTTGTAGAAAAGGTAGATACAGTGAGCATTTGCTGATTTGTTGTGCATGTGCATGTTTATTGCTATATAATCAGCACTTTTCCAAAACTTAATGTCGCAAAGTGACCATTTTAACAGCCAGTCCACACATTTATTGGAATTAACCAACTTCTCCTTTAATTATTTGAAGCAGATATTTGACAGTTTGCATTTTTTTCTCTGTTGCTCACATATTTCTGGCTAGCTATAATACGTGTGTGTCGGTCTTGACAGAGTGAGGCTATACTCGTTATGAGAACAGCATGATAGTTCCAAGAAACAGCCGTCAAAATGATGAAACACATTGACTTCCTGGTTTTGGAAAAGTTCTTGTCATTTGTCAGAAGTGTGCAAAGAAGTGTACACGTACTGTATTTGAGAAGAAAAGCAGGTAGGCCCTATGAAGTAAAGGAACTGTTGGAATGAAGCTACGTGTTCAGTACAGTATTACTTGTAAGTGAAACCCGTCGACGTGCATCGGTAACTGTGACTTCTTTTGTCATAATAGACAAATGTTTCAGTGAATTAGTCTTGTTAAATGGTGTATTATCTGTCTATAGTTTTGATATTTGCTGAAAATTTTTCACACTTGTAGTGGCACTGTAGCTGTAGAGCCCGCGTCATTAGGCAGGAATGTTTGGTCCCATATGGCACGCGGTTCCCAGATCCTGTAGCGGTGAGGCTTGTTGTAAACTGCTGTATCCAGTTAACCGTTACTTTACTGTACACTACCGGTATACGAATATTACATTATAAATCTAGAGTTGCAGAAAAACCTGGCTGATGGTTACCAAATCAGACCGTGTGCCACTAAACAACTGCGCATAACTTTGCCAAGTTAGTACTGACAAATTGTCAAAATTCACTGTTAGACTCGCATAAAAAAATTGGTAATAGTTATTACTAAAGATCCCACTACACGTGAAATAGGTCACTACATAACACTGAAATATTTGCGATCATACTGACTATCAGTGGTCGTCCTTTTTGTGCCAGCAACCACTTTATGATGATGGCATCTCTCTACCCATCAGCCATCAGCAACAGTAGCTGCATCAGCATGGACAGACCATGTACTGTAAATAAAATAACAACCCCCCCGCTTTTAACAGTACGACTGTGTCAGATCCCTGGCTTCTGTTTCAGACCCGACTTTTTATTAGTATGGACAGTGCACAAACGTTTATTACTTACTTACACTAAACCTTTAATGTAGTTTAAGCAATGGTCTGTGGTTTAAAGTGGTTATCATGAATCAGTTTCTGTTGTGTAAGTGTATGTTTTACAACGGTCTAGTGTGCTATAAGTGAGTGTTAACGAACTTATACCACGATAGACAGTTGTATAGCACACTCATTCCACCGTCGCACAAGTCAGCAGCGGTAGGCCTACAAACTTGCACCAGCATTTCACGCTTGAGTGGATCCGTGATACCACGCCAGACATCCATTGTAGACATAGGATGCACGAGTGTGACGGTGGAATAATGCCCAAAACAACAACATGACATTTGTCATGCATGTACAGTCACTGACAAGGATATATGCCACAATTTAACCCAGCTTGTATTTCAGATTCTCAGCTATATATAGATTTCACAAAGTACACTTAGGGCAGGTTGCACCAACCTCACTTAAATCGTCACTTAGCTAATGGCCACTTAACTTTAAGTAGTCATTAAATCGCCAATTATATCTCCACTCAATTAGCAGTTAAGTGGCGATAATGCAACGCGTTTTATACTAATCTCCACTTAAGTCAGAGTTAATTGACGATTTAAGGACTACTTAAGTTAAGTATGGATGGTGCAACCCGACCTTACAGGCCTAATTGTATTCAACAGCGATACTTTTGTACTGATTATCGCTGAACAGCCATGTGTTTTCTGGACATCGACAGTGACAGAAGGATAGAGCCAATATGGACAGTGGAAATAGGAGCAACAAATTTTGCAATATTTTTTCCGGAAATCACAAACTGGTGATCACTTCCATGTATTTTTTGAGTCCTAGGCACATTGTGGCAACAGTGGCTGAAGTTCAGGTCTAACAAAAGTTTCTTGTTGACAGAAACCTAGTGATTTATTTCACTGTTTCACAATCACACGACATACTACACAACATGATTTAGATCAGGAGTTCTCATTTTGGCAACCTAGGCAGACAATTTCTAAGGGGTTTGTGAGGTATGACAGTGTAACTAATTGTGTTTTATAAATTACATGAAACTCACTACTGGCCCTTTTTTGGTTTCAATGGTAACTTTTGCTTCACATGGCAAAAAAGTCTGGTTTGAAACTGGCCCCTCATTCATTCCTGAAAGTGATTAATCGATAGTATGTAGCAATGTGTCAAAATGACTGGCGCACAAGTACAGACGAAAACTTGGGAACTCCAGAATTACATATTAAAATGTGACAACGAGAGAACGACACAGCTGTCGAAACAAATCAGTCTACTGTCATGGTCAACAACGAACTACAATGACGTGTCATATGCCTACCTCTAGGACGTGATCATAAACTTCTACCACAGTAACGGCCACACATTACGCAGTCAGTCGATGCAGCTATATATGGAAAGTCGTAGCATCATTAGCAATAAATTACCACTACAGAAATGCAGAAAAATAGACCAGGAAATAAATACATAAATATTGATCATGAATGATGATAAATTCATGATGCTGAAGCGGCTGCTATTTGCAATAACAGAACTGTCACAAATACAGATACATTACGACACTAACACAATTATGACACAATTACCAGAGTTGTATAGGACGAGCAGGAAATAACACAATAAGTTACAACAAAATAAATGCAACATAATAATCTACAACTCTGCAGAAAAAAGGTATCGTACATGATACACCACTTTAATCTCAATAAACTAATACAACATAGTTCACATGCATAATAAATTAAACACTTAAAGTTACCAATGAAAAGATGAGATTAGTTACTGTATTCAGTCGGTGGTGATGGTAAAGACTTGAAACCCGCGGAAGACTCCAACAACAAAACATCAACTCTCGAGAGACAGACAGGATGCTCTTGTCAATCATCATCACTAATCAAAGATGAACATCTTGTTACAATGTTGAAAAGTGTTACTTAACTTATTGAATGTTACAGCTGATAAATTATCAGAAGTAGATAATTGTCAAAGGTGGGAAAAT
>Ga0209782_1000498_pt1 | contig 17235 bp, 10 predicted proteins | sample WorMetmaBAHAMAS1_FD_187390 | JGI IMG/M metagenome (GOLD analysis project Ga0209782, IMG submission 187390) | Marine gutless worms symbiont microbial communities from Max Planck institute for Marine Microbiology, Germany - Inanidrilus... | ecosystem: Host-associated > Annelida > Digestive system...
GTACCGAGGTGGTGCACCATAGTTATTAACGGCAGCAATGCGCACAGTGCTGGTATTTAAGTTACTCAGGTCACCATCTTGAGGTTTTTCGGCCCGCAGGGGCGACACGTTATACCGATGGGGGGGAGAAATATGTCATGGACCATGCAGGAGTGGAACATCCACTCTTTCACGCCACATTTCATCCCAATCGGTGCAGAGATTGGGTATGGGACCGATTGGGATGAAATTTGGTGCGAACAAATGGACAGTCCACTCTTCCACGATACAACCCATATTTCACCCCCATCGGTGCAACAGTGTCACCCCCTAGCGAATGCTAATGAAACACACCTAATTATTGATCGCCGCAGTGCCTAGCAGCCCCAACCCCTAGTGAACGTAGCTGGTCACCCCAGGAAATTTTCGACACCAACTGTACAATTCTTACGTCTTATACTCCGGGGTCAATTATCCGAATCTTGCCCAATTTCAATGAGACGTATAACAAGAGGGCCTAGCAGTGGCTAGCATAGCACGAGATGATCCCTCCACTCTTCCCGGCAATGATCCCTTCCCTCGCGCCCGCATGCACCGCGACCGCAATGCGCGGTAAATTGGGAATTTGAAACCTATATTAGCTATAATGTGCCAATGTACTTCCGTCACAGACAGACGGACAGACAGATGGACACTGATATCATATCATAAGCGCGAGATGTCGCGCTAAAAATTTCTGCCGATTAACCTGCAGTCTGCAGAAATCAAAATTGTGATATTCCAACCCGTTTCAGAATGCCACCATGCCAAATGGGAGATGATCATCAAATTGAAGCCCAGTCGCAGCAAAATTCCACAAACTCCCTTCTTAATTCCAAAGTTACTGAACCGACCTTTCACAAATTTTTAGCACGAGATGTAATATATACATCTCGCGCTTATGCTACGATGTCAGTGTCCATCTGTCTGTGACGGAAGTGCACTGGCAAATTATTGATAATTTAGGTTTCAAACTCCGATCCACATTTACCACGCATTGTGGTCACGGTGCATGCCTGGAAGAGGGTAGGGATCATCTCGCGCTATGCTAGCCACTGCTAGGCCCTCTTGTTACACAATGCAGAGGCTTTAATACCGCTATTAATGTGTACATTCACAGAGCGATAGTGCATTCCGTTTCAGAATGCCAGAGCGAAGAGTGAAAGCAGTCAATTTCAACATCTGCAAAAAGGCCTTAAATTAATTGGTTAATGTTTCTTGAGCGACTGCAAAACTAATGCTAGTTTTACAATCCCCACATATATGACTACCAATGCTGAAAGGTCAGTAAAGATAGGTCCAGTACTTGCTAAGATATAAGGCGGGATATGCAAATTTTGCCCAGTTTTTGCAAAAATTCCACAAACTCCCCTTTTAAACTCCAAAATTACTGAACCAATCTTCACCACATTTTCACATGATGTAGAGGCATTCGTGCCACATTTGGTGCATGCATTTACAAAAAGATATTGCTTTTGTTTCGGAACATCAGAGCAAAAAGTGAAGGCGGTCAACTTCGACATCTGCAAAGAAGGCCCCAAAATAAATTGGTTACCATAGCAATGTCCCTTGGGTTACTGTGAAACCTGTCAGTTTTGTAATCTTCATACATGCGTCTACCAATGCTAAAATGTTGATGAAGTTTGGTACAGTACTTGCTCAGATATTTGGTAAGATATGTCGATTTTTGCCGTCTCATCCGAAAAGTTACAGAAACTCCCTGCGTAATCTCCAGGGTTAGCGGACCGATCGCTATCAAACTTGCACAAAATGTAGCAAAAATATTGCCCTTTAACATCTGTAAATTGGAACTGCCATATTCGAATCCGATTCACAATGCAAGCGCATTAAATGAAGGTCATTTTGCAACCAAAATTGGCTGCCATGGCAACGTCCCTTGAGGAATCAGAAACAGAGGTCTGGATCAATAAAACTCACGCAAATACCTTTCATTTGGTGATAAAGATTGTGAAAATTGGTCCAGTAGATACTGAAATAATTTGGCTCAAGTTAAAAAAAAATTAATGAAGGCAAAATCTATAGCCCGATCAGCAAGTTTGCCGAGGTGGCTAAAAAACACAATCCAAAGATATAGCCCGCCGGGCAAGCATTTCGAGCAGGTAAATTAACCATAAATTGCTACTTAGGTGAAAGTACTGACCTTAATTCAAGGACTGAAAATGTTTACTTAAGGTGCTCTCACATCTAACAGTTTCATGTTAGATGTGAGAGCACCTTTACACTGCATGAAATGGCATTATATTTCATCACAATACCATTTTCTCTTCCAGATTCATCTTTTGCTATCGAAACTTTTAATCGTAAACAGCACAGAACAAATAAATGCACACTGAAGCAACAAATGGCCCTAAATAGTGTACATGCAATAGTATCATGCGACTGGTAGCCAATGGGCCAAAGATCACCACGTTTGGAATTTCTTAATTGTGTAGACACCTATAAATTCTAGGCAGCTTCAGTAAACACCACTATACTAAGTTTCTGTGACTGTTGCAGCAGCTACAGGCAAGATGATGCTGACATGGATTCTCATGATAGCAGTAACGTCATTCGCCAACATTGCTACCAGTCAACCATGCCAGAGACTGTTCATGCAAGGTCTCGACAACACCCAGCTTCTACCGTACGCCGAACTCTCTGGACTCTACAGCCTCACCAACATCACCATTAGTGGATTCCCTGCTTATCGGCATCAGATCCATCCGAAGCAGTACTTCTTCTACAACAGTACTCTGAGGGTTCTGGTACTGGGTAGCGAACTATTGGCAGCCCAGACCAGTGGAAGACTGCCCAGAATTAACGTTCAGTATCCATACAGCTCCGTCATCACAAGATGGCGCATATATCAGCCAGCCACAAAAAGGTTGCTATTCAGATATGTATCATAAACCAATACATCACATCAATGAGTCTAATACTATGTTTTGTGTCCATCAGTCTGTCTGTCAAATACCTGCAGTCTTAATACTGTCTTAATACTACGCATTAATACTCTGATACTCTTGTTATATTGCATTCTTTGCTTTACAAGATGTCTTGGACTATTTTGTGTTTTATTCATACTATAGTCTGCGAAACCGACACAGTGACAATGCCGGTTTTAGCTGTACGTTTAATAAATTCTGTTCTGTTCTGATCCAGCTACAAGTCTCTATCTGCAGACAACATCCGACCACGGTGCATGGATGACGACCCGGGCTTCCGGCGGTGTGACTCTGGTCAGCTAACCTTCAATGAGGAGATGACGCTCCACTTTGATAACAGCCCAATGGTCAACATTACCCGCTATGAACAGGTCTATGGCCAGTATGCTGCCTACAGACCACTATACAAAGCGATCAGTGGTAGCTCTTCTGTCAACGTTTACCTCTACCATGCCGACGGGACTTGGAGACTGGGACATGGTTACACCACATCCACGTCGGAGTTTGCAAGAGTCAGTGACACGGCGCTAAGGCCTGAGTTCATCACGGGTGTATGGCAACTACACTATAATCAAGTCTGGCGCAACAACAACAACCTCAAACTCCGATGCACAGGTATTTTCTACCTCCAATGCCAATGTTGTAATGATGCCTATAACAACTTATTCACTAAAAAGCAACAGTTATTCAAACTTAAAATTTTCACAAAAATTGAACAGGTTTTTCACTCAGCCCAAAAACATGCAAACTATCAACGAAAGAATATCAGTCACACTACATCTTCTATGAAATACACTGATAGGAGGCTAACTTAAAGCTGCCTGTGGAAGGTAAAGTCAATATCATAATATTAAAACAAGGAGTTCTGCTGTTTCAGAGGGACCACACAATGCGCCTGTCGGTATAGAAATCTTGCAACTACGAAACATCCCATTGTAAGCGACAAATGACCTTAATGTACACCTAAGGTCATTGCAATTGCTACTACTACATTGGACAGATATCCCTTCCTGTTCATAGCCTGATGTTATAATGTCTCCATCTAACACTGTTTCCGAGTTAATATATGTACGTGACTGCCTGTGACCTTGATAACTCCTTCACTTGAGAATAAAGCTTTAATTACAAGCCATGTGTGCTTTCTAATTTATGTATAAACACTTTGCAGTTCAAACACACTATATTTATGAGTTATGGGTATTACAAACGTTTCAAAAGCAAAAGTGACCTTCAAACTCACTCAATAGGCCATATGTGATTTCATATTAGTCTTCCATTTTAACTATATCCCTATCTTACACCATTTCCGAGATATCATCGCTTATTTCCAAAAATTTAAAAACATCACGTGACCGTGACCACACCCATTCAAGTGATTATTTGCCATCCCAGTGTTAATACGTCACATGGCAAACCAGTATACAAAAATTGTAATCCATAGCTTTGGATGTTCCAGAGATATTTTGGGGAACTAAAAATTTAAATGGGTCACGTGGCCATAACCACACCTCTTTAGGGGTGATGTGTCATCCGTTTAATAAGATTTGATGCAGCCTACCGGAGAACACAAAATCAGTACGACCGCTGATTAAAGACTATTTTCCACATAAACCTGGACTTATGATGCCAGCATACTTACAGCACCCAATTCAAACAATAAGGCGACTGATTCTAGATAGAAAAAAATTACTGCTAAGTAACAGTTTGCAAGAAATAGTCATTTGCAAAACTGGTGATGTTCACAAAAGACAAAATGCCAAACCATGTCTGGGCTGACATTTCCCATCCATCGGAACTTAAACCTATACTTTTCATTTGTTCTGTTATATTCTATATTATTACTTGACTGTTACAGGCAATGAAGCAGCAGCTTCCTGCAATGACATTCAGTGTCGAAATGGCGGAACATGCATCATAACAGGTTCCCAGAATGTCCAGTGTTCTTGTCCTCGTGGGTATCGCGGCTCACTCTGTCAACTTCGAGTACCATCTTGCCGGTACTTTGGCAACTGGTCGACAGACTACGGTGGCTACTACTATAGTGAGCAGAGTCTTGAAGGCAGCCTAACAGCATGGTTCTGTGCCCGAGGGTCACAGCCAGAGTTTGGATACTCGGTGTGTGAGAAACGCTACTACAGTCCTTCATGGTCGAACCGGGCCACGTGCCAGTCACTAACCACCAGAAGTCACTGGAGTGAGTGGTCTTGGATGAGTACCACACGATATCCTAGATACACGTATCCCAGGAGGAATGACCGAACAGATCTCTTTGAGAGCGTCGATGCCTGGCTGACACCAGTTGTAATCACTGTTGTCATACTCATCCAGATTTTTGCTCCATTTGTCATATACTGCGTTCTTATTGCATGCTGCGGGTACCAGATAAAAAGTACAAAGCCATTTGCGAAAGCAGATGAAGAGGAAAACAAGGCCGTTGCAGAGAAATACAAGAAACAGCTGGAAGAGTTGGAAAGTCGGACTCTGAAGCCGGAAAATGCTGTCACAATAACTGAGCTTCGTCGAATCCAGCAACAACTCGAAGAAGAGTGTGATCAACTATGGGCAAGACGTCGGCAGCGCAATCGTGAAAAACAGAAGACTGCCAAACTCTCCCGGATCATTTCACTTTACTACTATGTATCATTCTGGTTGTGGACGATCTACCTAATCATTGCACTTAGTGCAAAGCTTGGCCTGTATGCCTCCCTATTTGGAATGCTTGCCATTATAGCAATTGTTTGCGTGATTGTACTGCCGTTTGTATTCCTAACAGAGACCTGCTATAGTGCAGAGAGGCAGTACATTAAGAACTTGTCATCATTAACGTCAGCCACAGACCGCATCGAATCTATCAGAAACACACAGCCCACTGTATCCATGAATGCTGAGTGCTACCACTTTGAACTCCGGACCAGGACTGTCTACTACACCGATGCCAATGGCCACACACAATCACGACTAGAAACCTACCAGGAGAAGGTTGTCACAGCATTCATTGTTGAGCCATTTCTCTTCACCCACTGGTTCGACTCCTCACACAGCACACTCACTGATGTCCGCAAGGCCGGAATCACCAAAATTAAAATGGATCTGACTGTCCAGTTTGGAGACCGAACAACTGCAGGGCATTTCGCTGAAAAATACCAAAAGTTCCAGGACGAAAACCGCTTCCGGGATGTCTATGTCGACTTCTCTGTGTCAAACACAGTAGCCGGCTTTGAGAAACGACTGGCAGCATACACGGGCAGCGGCACCAAACCAGGATGGATTGGCTCTCTGTGGTTCTGGCTGGCAACAATTTTCTGCGTTGGATGGCCATACCGTATCATGTTCAAGCGCACCACAGGAAAGACCGAGTATGATGTAGTAAAAGTTATTTTCACAAATGAACCACCAACCCAAGACACTTCACGCGATACCGACCACAATTCAGTATCTCCATCAGACAATGCCTCCGAGGAAACCACCATCAGCAACATCAGGACAAGCATACAAGCAAAGCTCGGTCGACTTGATGGCTTCCTGGAAGACGACGGTGAAATGTCAATCAAATGTGCAGCTAGTGACCAACACATGAATGTCACACTGAGAGAGGCACATCATACTCCACAAACAGCACTGTGATTACTGACAATTAGTGACCAATACTTTGAACTGTGTCAGGATTACAGATGCTGCCAATCTTTGACAAAAAAACAGTATAATAATATTTTGTCAGTATTTCACCAAAAAAATTACTTGTTTAACTGCCTTAAAGCATACACACAACTGTATCAATTAACATAAAGTTGACAGATTGGCTGTTGGCCCTATTATAGTTAGCAAGTTACATTTGACAACAAGGATAAAACTTGGTCCATATCTGCTTTGCTGTTCTAGAACGTAATGGCTATTTTAGTGCTAATGACTATTCTAGCATTCGTATACTCAAGTATTCTTCACCAACTGTATTTGTGATACCTGGAATCCATTACCTGATAGACTGCAGAAGCTTATAGGGGCCATGTTAAAAGAACGTCCACAGAAATGTGGTTTTAACCTCCCCCTTGTCCACATTTGGCATAACCTCACCTCCTCCCCCCGTGCAGACTCCATAATAGTAAGCCAGTGCAAAGCAAGCCAGCAGCTAGGATCAATATCTCTAGTGAAAATCTTCAAAGCCTAGTGGTCAGTGTTGATGAAATGTAACACAAAGGTGGTCTTCGCAGTACAATGACACAGCGTGATTGGAAATACTATGCATTTCTGCAGCCATTAGGTGACAAGGCATGATGTAATGCTTATAGGACGCATTGGTACTGAGACAGTAAATGCGGTTATCCCCCATCAAAATCAAAGTTGGATACAGATATCCCCATACAATCAAACTATCCATTACACTTGTCCACTTTTATCTGCCTTTTACTTAACCCCTTCATCTGGACATCATTTTACGGATGTTCCTCAGCACACTTTAAGCAGCTAGTGCAATCTGCTGATTTAGTTAAGTACTGTATGTTACGATTTCTGCATTGCAAGACATGAATAGGACAAAAAACATTGCTTGATCTCTGACTGTATGCTTGTGCATTTCAACATAGTTCAGTATGTAACAATTTAAACTGCAAATAAGCCTATTATGCAGATATAAACTATTCAAGATTATTCTAGTGATATCTATGAATATGTTACCTTATACACAGCAAAAGCTTCTTATGTAGACATTCTAAAGCATCTATTTAATCTTGATTTAATTAAGTACTGTATACTGCAATTTCGTGACTTGTATTTTAATTTGTGCATAGCTGCATATATTTTAGTCTATTTTATTGTGTGCAACTAAGATCAAGTGTAAGTGGCCTTTTGACCATTCTTGTCTTGTCAGTTGTATTGTTACTATAACTATTATGTACACGTATTACAGTATGCCAATGACAATGCAACTATAAAGCACTGTAAGATGCTAATTATTACAAAAGCATCAGAAAAAAAATTGCAACTATGTGCCTCTGCATAATGATCTATCCTAACATATTTAGTGCATATAAATAAATACTGCAAATATATTACAACCATGCCCTGGCTTCAATAGCAATATATTATGCAAACTGTCTTCTTACAGCCGGCGCGTAGCACCAACGACAGTATTGCAATTACTCAGGGCCCCAAAATCAGGTTTATTGCCCTGCAGGGGCGACCCGTTGTACGGATTTTGGTCCACTCCTCCATGCCATGCCAAATTTTGCCAAAATTAGTGCATGGGTGGGGGCGTAAGCCCCCAAAACTGAAAATTTTACAAAATTTTGGAATATAAACACCCAGCAGGGGGGTTTTTCTTGCTCGATTTCTACAAACTTTTAGCGTGTATGCGGAGTGCTTTCCCTGATTGGTGTTTAAAATTTGGTCAAATTAGGTCATGGGGGTCCAAAGTTACAGGGGTTTAACCATGCAAGGGGCGTTTTCCCCCAAATTTTTAAATGCCCCCTAGCGGCAAAACTATGAGTCAAAGGGGAACATGTTTTAGACTGCCCATAATGGGGCGGACCTCCTCTATCACCATGCCAAGTTTGGTGGGGCTGAAACTTCGCACGCCACCAGAGGAGCAAAAAGTTTGGTGTATTTTGTTTGTTTTTTTGCCTGTCACGCTTTTGGAAAGGCCGAGTTTGTCAACGCCATATCGGCATATAGGACAAAGAAAACATAGCTTCATCTCTGACTGTATGCTTGTGCATTTCAATATAGTTCAGTATGTAACAATTTAAACTGCAAACAGGCCTATTATGCAGACATAGAAACTATTCAATGTTATTCTAGTGATATCTATGAGTATGTTACCTTATACACAGCAAAAGATTCTTTTGTAGACATTCTGAAACATCTATTTACTCTTTATTTAATTAAGTACTGTATGCTACAATTTCGTGACTTGTATTTTGATTCGTGCATAGCTGCGTATATTATAGTCTATTTTATTGTGTGCATTCAAGTGGCCTTTTGACCATTCTTGTCTTGTCAGTTGTATTGTTACTATAACTATTATGTATACATATTACAGTATGCCAATGACAATGGAACTATAAAGCACTGTAAGATGTTAATTATCACAAAGGCATCAGAAAAAAACACGTGCGATTATGTGGCTCTGCATAAATATCTATCTTAATATATTTAGTGCATATAAATAAATACAGCAAATATATTACAACGATGCCATTGCTTCAATAGCAATGTATTATGCAGACTGTCTTTTTTACAATATTGTTGTATAACATATATTTATGCAGTCTGCTATTTTCAGTATATGTATAACTGCACTTGTTATTCACAGTACTCCAGACTGTGCTAAATCTCCCAAAGAGAACTTCTTGGAGATAACTGGTAAAATGATTTTTGTTACAGATTGAATGTCATTTTTGTCAGCCAATCAACAGTTTAAATGAACTGCATGACAGATTTATGTGTATTCCAGCATATTGGTCTACAACATGCTCTATTGTTTACTTTAATAGAATGTGTTGTTCACTTTCTAGCGGTATTAACAAATCAGCAACAAAACTTAAGACACATGTTACAGCATAGCATCACTCGGGCATAACCTAGAAGAACCAATATTCATTCATATTCATATTCATCCAACAACCATTTACTGTCACCACTTTCAGTCTGGTTCTTATTGAAATGTTCTCCACTTACTACAAATGATTAAGAAAGGTAAAGTTCTCCCATACTCGTTACCGAGCACTCGACCCGGAGCTGATCCCGGTGTACAGGCACTCAGCCTGCATGTTACTTTAAGCCATCCATCGCAGTAGGCTGCCATTACTTTCTGCTAAGCCTGCAGATTACCTCTGTAGCTTTTACCAAATAGGGCCAGTCGTATACACGGTAGCACACATCCAATTCCAGCGCACTACTCACTTATCAATGCCAAAAGGCGACAGGCTAAACTGGCCTGTTTGGCTGACCTGTAGCAAATGGTTTACCCACAATAGTGGACACCCATCAACTGCAAGTCGAACGTGGGACAGGGAAAGTTCGCCAGCTAGAGACCGGCATTCTACCACTGTGCAATGCAACCGAATAATTGCATCTCCCTTAATAATTAAATTCAAATTTCTGGTATTTGTATCAGCTACCTCTTTTCACATTGCTGCTGCAACTATAAACAAAGTGAAAGGTACTTAGTAGAGCTCATTTAATCAGCTGTAGCTACATACAAACAGCAACCACATGACACCGACTGCGAAAATTATACACTCTTTTGTACTAAGTTACAACTACAGCAGATAGCAGACAACACAACCGACTATCACACTTCTGTGACACTCTCGATAAACAAGTGAACATGCTAAATAATGAATTCAACAGTATTCCACATTGTGCCAGCCGACTAAACCAGATGTACAAAAGCCCAACTGCAATGAGCGATCATTGCAAATTGACAGCCAAAAAATTTCTATGGATTAGGTTTCTAATTCTTGATTTGACAGACACAGGCTTTTTACCGATTCAATGGATATAGGGTTTCACTATGAGGAAGATCTCCCTTTCTGTGGGTGAATGTGGACACACATCTAATACAACTCTGTGGAAAACTCCGTAACAAAAAAAACAACTTGGCCCAGTTAGACTTTTAGACACAAAAGTCTAACATCATAGACACAGACAACTCATAACATAAACCAACTACTTATTACTGTTGGCAGCCGTGCCTTTAGGGTTGTCGAAGTGCAAGTCTGGAACTGTCTGCCAGAGGCCACTGTCTCATTGTTTTTTTTTCTAGTGTCATACCCTCACCTGACTTTTGACTGTTAGACTGGCATCATCACAGTGGTCCTTATAGCAATGTTTCGTTATTTAGGCCACTCTAAACGTTTATGTTTACTTAATTACTAAAACTGTCACTAGAGAGGGTAGTTCTGGACATATCAACGAGCGGGAAAACACACGTAATGTAACACCAAATGTAATATCTGTCACAGCACCAGTGTACATTACTTACAACATACGCACACAACAGCTCTACTCAGGGATGAGTGGAAACAACTTTTCCTCATTCTCTATAGGTTGAGACGAGTGCCACAGACGTCTTTTGATGGAAAACTGCAGTGACGGTCGATTAAAAACAGTATTTTAACTGATCTGACAACGTTCTTGACACCCGAGCAATAGCACATAAGCATGAAAGACAAGGTAGTCGTTACAAAAATCCTACTAGTGGAATGCAGAAGTGAGGCATCTGTGGCAGTAAATCGCTGCAGGCCAGCAGCTTATAATACAGCTCTCATTGCAGCAACAGCTAATACAGTAGTGTTGACTGACCGAGTTAAGATTTAACATACATCTGACACAAAATAGATCATTTTGTAGATGCTGTTCCCAGGCAATTTGAGTATGTGATGTCTGCATGCTTGACAAGACTAGAAGAATGGAACATACAAGGAAAGAAGGAACAAGAGAGTCTAGCACTGGCTAGCAAGGCGCGAGATGATTCGCCCGCAAGCAGCACGGCACCCACCAGCAGCATGGCCGCCAATGGGCGGTAAACTGGGATCGGAATTTGAAACCTAAATTAGCCAATGCACTTCCGTCACAGACAGACGGCAGAAGGACTGGCATCATGGCATAAGCGCGAGATGTATATATTACATCCCGCGCTAAAAATCAATGGCTGCATATTAGTCGACAGCTTAGCCAACCACAGCTGCGAGTGCCATAGGCGTGAGCATGGTCTACACTGTAGCTCTAATATGATGTGAACAAGAGGGCCTAGCAGTGGCTAGCATAGCGCGAGATTTTGTTGTTTAGATTACCCATCCCCGCAACCACAATGCGCGGTAAATTTGGATCGGAATTTGAAACCTAAATTAGCTATAATGTGCCAATGAACTTCCGTCACAGACAGACGGACACTGACATCGTAGCATAAGCGCGAGATGTATATATTACATCTCGTGCTAAAAACAAAACAAGAAGAGTAACTTACGATCTTTAGACGCGCCTTGAGGTCGGAAATTGTGCTCTCATAACGGTCCTCACGTTCTCCCGTCTTCAACGCAACCACAGCCACACAGTCCGACACAAAGCTATCATGGACGTCCACCACTACTTCCAGCTGCCTTTTAATAAGCCTATTTTTTCTGCAGTAGCTTCACCTTAGGCAAGGTATGCTAATGGCACAAAGAGAAATCTTTAAATGTGCTGCCAAACTGTTTAAACAACATTTCAAGAAATAAACAGAAATCTAAAAATGAAAATTACTAACTCATTAAGAAAGTGGAAAGGACACTAATCAACCAAAAGACAGAGGAAAAGCGTTATAATGTTATGAAAAACTGGTTTGAACAGGCATGTTTGCAGAAACATCAGAAAACTAAATTTGGCATATGTTTCACTGCTGTAACAAATGATGGCGCTAGTTGAAGCACCAGGAAGAGCCTGTGAAAAACCTGCCAAGTTACCTCCAAAGATTCTCTCGTGAATGAGTGAACTGGCCCACCAACAATGACAACCATTTAACGGCCCTTTGTCCGGGACTACCCACATGAGTCAGTACCAGAAAAGTAAAACCAATCTGGATTTTACTGAAGCAAGAGACAGTGAGCGGCAGTGGCATCAGCTGGTCCATATGCAAGTCTGCACCTCGCTCCAGACAGACAAGCATGCCAACACCACACCAGTCAGTTTTTTACAGGCCGGATGCCCTTCCTGCTGCCCAACCTACAGCGTCAAAGCACTGTGTAAACAAAAACAAGTTTTAAAAAACACAATAATATGCCTAATTAAACAAAAACCAATTTTGTCTGTTAACAAAAATAACTGCTAAATAATGCTCACTAAAGTCAAAGCTGCTGAATGTCTGTAGAATAATGATTTTCCACAATGAGAGATAGGAAGAGTTGTACGTAAGCCAAAATCTTGCCCTAAGATGTGTGAAACTAGTTGCTCACAGTCTGCTTTTCCACATGATCATACTTGTATACCAAATAGTCCCAAAGTAGTACTAACTTTTTCAAGTTTGCCCTGCAGTGCTTTCATCTTGTTCATCAACGCACGCATGTCATCGGCAACACGTTCAGCTTTTCTACACATCAGCAAAATGCAGTGACTACACGATCGCCTGCAACTCACTGACTGAGTCAAGTTTTACATCTCACTCGACACTAAATATGTGAGATTCTTCGCAGCCAATCTCTTGGCTAACATTGAAATACAAGAATACCACTTAGACTTGCTGCATGTATATTTGGATGACCCACAAAAAAATATTTGATGGACTTTATCACTGTGCAAAGCATGCTTGGAATTGATGCGAGTATTTTTTGCAACTCTGACTTAAAAATGCCTATGCACATCCCATTTTGGGGGCACTTTTAGAGATATAACCACAGATAGGGTGTACTAAGACCCCCAAAAGAAACAATTTTTGCACAGAAGGATGTCATCTGACACAACAATCATCAAAATCAGTCCACAGGTGTTAGCTGTGTATGCAACAAAGAGACTAATAAAAGAAAAAAAATACAAAAAAACAAACCTTACTGTGGCAAACTGGATGTTTGCCAAGACCATTTGTCATTAATTAAAATAAAATTTTGCATCGGGGTAGTCTTTGGAAGTAGTTCTAAATTTCAAGTTCATCAAAATCGGTTAAGGGGTTTCCAAGATGTGGAGGGTTGAAATTTGCCATTTACTGCTGCATGGTCCACTAGCTTATACAACAGCTACTATACACTACTAATGTACTACACAATCATAATAACCCACAGCATCTCCTCATTCTTACAGTAGCATTGCAAACAAACTGGAATTTGTTAAATAAAAAAAGAAGGGCTATATTACAAACTTAGTGACTCATTTATGACGACTTACTTCTCAGATGCTTCGGCACGAGCATTTGACTTGTCCAGTTCAGCATCGGTTGATTGCAGTTTGCGATACATCTGTACAACCGATAACAACAAATCCTTTTATGTACAATGTTATGTGTCAAAACGTAACATCAAAGTTTCATTTTATCACACGTTGTTCAACAACCAGAAACTGTAAGCACTGCTAAGTCACCGAAAAACTGGCCGGATGGTTATGCCTACGCCCTCTGCCTACACCATCACCGTAAAATCTGGCACACTCTTCTATGCCAAATTTTGCCTTCTGCAGCTATTTAAACCGCCAATCTTGTGCAAAGCAAGGTAGGCACAGTTAATGAAAAAGCAAACTTTGTTAATCACTAATCCATTACTGCACTAAAGCAGTCGAGGAAATTACTTAAACTATACAAAATATAGTTATATCTTAATCAATGACATGCATTTCCATGCTGGCAGTGCATGTGATAACTGTGTGACCCGATCAACTGATGTTTTGACCACATGGCAAACAGCTGTCACCACGTTTGGCGTTGACTGCTCAAGCTGTTTTCCTTTTGAAGTGTGGATGGACAGACACAGAGCTAAAATCAGACACAAAATCACAGATGCTACTGATCAGTGATCACCCTACACATGCATCAGAAGATAATGAGTCTGTTAGTGAATTTCAAACTTAAAGTTAATCTGTTAACTAAAATGTTAACTTCATTAACTAACAAGAAGCATTTGAAAAATGTTGGGCCCATTCGCCACAACGAGCTGCCTCACGCCCATTCAGCAGATGTCGCTAGCGGTACTGTCGCGCGCATCGATGTCCACGATGACAACGACGACAACAACAACGCGTGACAGAGGGGACCGCTATGGCCCTATGGAATGGGCCCAATAATTAATAGACTGGTGCCAAGTTTGGTAAAGAGCTTAAATCACTGTCCACAAACTTTGAAAAGTATACACGCCACATGATGAACATGCCATCATGCTGACAAATGTGTAGAAACAGCATTCTGGTGAGTTTCATCACAAAAACAATAGACACTATTTGTCTTGACATCCAACAAAACCTATGTTAATAAAGTCAACATTAATACACCTACAACATCCAGTCAAGTGATAAATAACTAAACAAATGAAGAACCTCATCATATCTCTTCTCCGACTCCACCGTTGCCTCCGTCGTGTCCTTCAAGTTCTGCTCGAGAACATACAACCGTTCCTCGTCCATGTTCTTGCGGTGTTCAAGGGCCCTCCGTGACCTTCAAATTCCATCATGTCACATTACTCTCATATCCGCAATGCCAGATACAGACATGTGCATTCACACTATCTAGGGCCAACTGGAGTATGTAAATTGCTTAAAAACAGACTAATTAGTCAAAGGCCATGAAACCGAAATGCTCGATGAAATCTGTTCTGCGGCACACAGTTTTGGTTTCACTGAATCCCCAATTCCACGTGCAACCTCTGACATTATTTGTCATTCCGTTCTATCAAACTGACTTCAGCATTCCTTTAGCATCTCTATCTGCTGGTGTCCATCTAGGATCTGTGCTTGACCCTATTCTGTTTTCACGTTATACCAACAATTTGTCCTCGGTCCTCACATGCGTCTTTCTTTAACAGCATGTGCATGACACTTCATGGACTATAGCAATTTTCCATTGACTTTGGAATTCAGTATCTCGGCAATGAGGCTATTACTGATTATGAAATTATTATTAATAGTATCATTCTGCTATTTAATGAAAAATAACACAAATTGCTTCCACAATCCAAAGTATTACAAAAACAATGTTACAAAAAGTAGCAATTCTAGAATCTGCAGATGTTAAACATTTAGATAACTATGAATCACCTTTCACACTCATCGGCAGCCTTTGCAATATCCTCAAGCTTGTCATTGGTTGTACGCAGCTTGGTTGTTAACTGTTCCATCTCATCCTCCATGTTGCGGATTCGTCGATTTAGATTGCTTACCTCCACCTCCGACTGCAGTACAAAAAACACCATATTATTAGCTGGAATTCTAAAAAAATGAGTCTCAAGCTGCTACAGATGGACTGGCAAAGCACACTGGATCATGCCCATCATCTGTACACAAAGAAGGATGCTCAGTGTGATAATATGGCAACATTCCATGGTTGATCTATGTTGACAAGTTGACAACACTTGTAATGTCAACATGCCATGGTCAATTTTAGAATAAAAGTTCTTCCAGATGGAAGCACTATGATTTTTGGAGATATCCTAATTTTCTATAAAAAAATAACTGTGTTGAGCCATTCAGCCATTTTGACAAAATGTCCACTTCTGACATACACTTAATATACAGGGCTGCAGCATATGGTATACCAGCACACCACTGCATGGGTAGCAAAACTGGCTTCAATTTTTGTGTTCCGTGAAAGTCACAGCTTCAAAAAGCAAATAAGAAAATTTATCTGCAAATTCAGCATAACTGACACTGTACACACACTAAACACAGCACCTGGCCACATCCACCATGGCCAAGTGTTATCAACAACAGACTAATGACTTTCACTCGTGTATCAACCTTGGCAATGGGACGTGGCCAAATTTTCTAAGTACCATACAGAGTTTGAAAAACGAAGTTCCTGAGGGAAGTACTGTTATTTTTGGAGATAAATTAATTGAAAACAGTGTAGGGTAAGTCAAGTGAAGCCTGTATACCAAAGATCAGCTTGAACAGTGCAGCTGTTTCAATACAATACTGGCTTGTAACAGACACGTACACAAAAAGGCCGACAGCTAATACCCACACTAGCATGGTGTTATGCAGGTAACCGAGATTATCCGTCTGATCATTTTGCCTAACTGACAAAGGAATCCTATAGACATGATCTAGAACTCGTCATATTTGCATTAATCCAGTCCACTTCCAGTTTCCAGTGTGTTGTGCACATTTCATCGAATAAAAGCCTGTGACCTTTTTCAGCAGTAGAATTATGACTCCCAAACCCAACGTACCAATGACTACATTACAGTTCAACTATGCAATGTTACAGGCAATCTTAGGACAATTTTGAGACAGTTCCTAAGGTAAGATCTTGTCTTATTCCTGGGATCAATTCACAAAGCAGTTATGACAAGCGTACCGGTAAGATAAATCTTATGACTAAATCCTAACATAATGGGGCGTGTTTTCTCATGAATCTTAAGACAATGTCTGCAAATTTGGTCCCTGACTTGTCTGCTAGAAGTACTGGAAACATCAAACACCGTTGACTTATTCAGCAGTTTTATCGTAATCGTTCTTACACGTTTATTAAAAATAGACTTGATAGATTCTGGCATGATCAACCTATTATATACGATTTTAAAGCACAAATTCAAGGCACCGGAAACCGAAGTTGGTATTAGAAATTAGCAATAGTATACTAAATATAGTTTGCAATACATGA